>Ga0302193_10000058_pt1 | contig 90057 bp, 86 predicted proteins | sample II_Bog_E3_3_FD_200228 | JGI IMG/M metagenome (GOLD analysis project Ga0302193, IMG submission 200228) | Peat permafrost microbial communities from Stordalen Mire near Abisko, Sweden - II_Bog_E3_3 | ecosystem: Environmental > Terrestrial > Soil > Wetlands > Peat | place: Sweden: Abisko...
TCAGCTGCTCCTGGCAGAGCGCGCCGCCGCCCGGCGCATGGCGGCCGCCACCTACGTCTCGGTGCTGGTGCGTGCGCACCTGCGACACCTGGTTCCCCTGCCGCACGCGGAGCTGCGGGCGCTCAATCGTGTAGTGGCCGAGCTGGGAGCCATGGGCCGCAACCTCAACCAGATTGCTCGTGCGACCCATCAGGGCGCTCCGGCAACTGGGCCCCATCGTGGCGACGTTCTGGCGATGCTGAAAGTCTGCGAGGCCCTGCGGGATCACGTCAAAGCCCTGCTCAAGGAGAACGCCGTGAGCTGGAAGGTCGGATATGCCGAACCGAATCCCTGAAGGACCTCTCTTTGATTTGCTAAGCCGGGGTCGACGCGGCCCAGGGCGGCGTGACCACCCGTCGCCGGCACAAATTCAGCAGATTGCGCGCACCGTCGTCCGCACGCCGGAAGTCATGGTCAAGGTACTGCCGGCCGGCGCCAATTCGGTGGCGGCGGTACGCCAGCACCTGGCTTACGTCGGCCGGAAGGGGGATGTCGAGCTGCTGACGGATGACGGGCAGCGGCTGCAGGACTGTGACGCCGCTGCAGACCTGATCGAGGACTGGGATCTCGACCTGGCGGAATGCCAGTTGGGGCTCGGGGGACTGCAGGGTCGGCGGGCGCCGAAGCTCGTACACAAGTTGGTGTTCTCAATGCCGGCAGGCACGCCGGCAGACAAGGTGCTGCTCGCGACGCAAGGGTTCTGCCGCGAGCAACTGGCTCTCAAGCACCGCTATGCGCTGGCACTCCATACCGACGAGCCCCATCCCCATGTCCACGTGATCATCAAGGCGATCAGCGAGCAGGGCGAGCGAGCGCCTGAATATCCGCAAGGCCACCCTGCGTGAGTGGCGCGAGGCATTCGCAAGCCACCTGCGTCACGTCGGCGTCGCCGCCAATGCGACGCCTCGCTTCGTCCGCGGAGAGACGCGCCCGCGGAAGTCCGACGGCATTTATCGCGCCGCACGACGCGGCGCATCCACCCACATGCGCAACAGGGTCGAGTCTGTCGCAATTGCACTACGCGACCCGAGCCGAATCAGTGATCCCGCCAAACTGCAGGTACGCGAGACGCGGCGACAACTGGAACGTCAATGGCTCGCCAACGCCGAGTCGCTGAGGAGCCTAGGGAAGGCCGCCCTCGCCGACCAGACGCGGCAGTTCGTGCGTAACTTGCCTCCGGCGAGGACGGAGCGGGAGTGGCTCATGGTGGGATTGCTAGAACAGGGCCGCAGCCGTCGCGCTCAAGAATTGGAGATGGAACGTTGAATCGGCCCGATCGCCAATGAAAGTTGGGCCTAACCGGCCATGGCCGGTACAATATTGGAACTGCCTCCAGAGTCGCAGGAGCGCAATTTTAAGATGGTGTTAAAGACGGACATTCGGAGCCAGCCGGCGTACAGCGTCGCCGAAGCCGCTCGCTACCTCAAGGTGGCGCCCGCCACGCTACGCTCTTGGGTTGTGGGGCGTCCTTATCCGAAGGGAACCGGCACTGCCCATTCGAGTCCGCTCATTCGCCCTGCGAAAAATCCTCCGCCGACGTTGTCCTTCTGGAACTTGATCGAAGCTCACGTACTGCGCTCCTTGCGAACCGATCACGCCGTGAAGATGGATGCCCTGCGCCGTGCGATCCTTTATGCCGGGCAGACCCTCAATATTGAGAGGCTGCTTTTGAGCCCGGAGCTTCGCACGGATGCCGGGAAGTTGTTGTTGGAGCGCTATGGCCAGCTGATCGAGCTTTCTGCGTCGGGTCAGGTCGCTATGCGTCGCCTGTTCGATGAACACCTGGCCCGGGTCGAATGGGATGATTGGAAGTTTCCGGTTCGACTGTTCCCTGTGACGTCCGGTGATGTAATCGGCGCATCGAGGCCTATCGCCATCGACGCGCATGTAGCCTTTGGAAGGCCGGTCCTGGCTCAAAAGGGCATCACGACCGGGGCCATTGTCGAACGCATGGATGCCGGCGAATCCGTCACTGATCTGGCTGAAGACTACGACCTGTCTACGGAAGAGATTATGGAGGCCGTGCTCTACGAGCGCGCCGCGTGAACTCCGGTCCGGTCTTTTTCACGGACCGCGACCTCGGCAAGAAATTCCCTGAGATCCTGCGTGCCGGCGGCTTGGCGGTGGAACGGCACGCGGATCACTTCCGTCCCGATACTTCCGATGAAGAGTGGCTGCGCGAGATCGGCGCGAAGCGCTGGATCGCGCTTACCCATGACGGTCGCATTCGCTACAAGCCGAACGAATTGGCGACCGTGATGCAGCACGGCGTGGCATTGCTGGTGATCGTGGGCCATGCGCCCTATCCAGACCTGGCACGAGCGTTCCTGGCTACGAAGGGGCGCATCCTGAATTTCCTCGAGCGGCATCAGCCCCCGTACATCGCCAAGGTTTACCGGCCGGCGCCGAGTGATGTTGCCAAAGATCCGTCGACTCCGGGTCGAATTGAACTGTGGCATCCGAAGGTCACTACAATGGCCCGACGCACCTGATTCAGAGCGCAAGCACGAAGGCGTGCTTCCGGTTCGATCACTGCGGCCGCATGTGGAAAGACGCTCACGCCGCCTGAAACGCCTTCCCGAATCGCCCAATAACCACCTTCCTCCCCTCCTCGATCTGCGCGTCCACCAGGTCAGCCCACCACTGCAGCATTTCCCGGCGCTGCGCGAGGTACTCGGCCTTGTTGTAGACGCCCCGCACGCCCTTCTGTTCGTGCGCGAGCGCCTTCTCGATCCAGTCGGAGTTGAAACCCGCTTCGTGCAGCTGGGTCGAGGCCGTTCGGCGGAAATCGTGAATCACGAAATCCCGCACGCCGAGGTCAAGCGAGCGGATTGCCTGGTTGAGCGTGCTGTGGGCGATCGGCTCCTTCAGCGTGTTCCGGCTCGGTAGCACCCACGGCGACTTGCTGGCGAGCCCCTTCAATTCCTCGAACATCGCAACGGCTTGTTTGGACAACGGCACCAGGTGCGGCTTGTCCTTCTTCATCCGCTCCGCCGGAATCAGCCATTCGGCCTTCTCGAAGCCGATCTCGTCCCAGCGCCCACCAATCAGCTCGCCTTTGCGGATCATGCACAGCACCAGCAAGTGCAGCGCCAGCTTGTACTGCCGGCGGATGGAAGACTGGTAGATGCCGCGCAGCAACTGGCCGATCTCAGCTTGCGAGAGCGCCACGTCGCGGCTGCGCGCGGTCGCGATGAACCGCGCCTCGATGGCGGCGGCCGGGTTGAACCGAGTCTTGCCGCGCGCGATCGCGTAGGCGAAGAGGCGCTTGATGACGTTGCGGGTCTGGAGGGCCATCTGGTCGGCGCCGCGGGCCTTCACGGCGTCCGTGATCGCGAGGATGTCCGGGATGGTGACGTCAGCTACGGGCTTGTCGCCGATGGCGGGCAGGACGTCCTTGTCGAGGACCCGACGGATATTGCGCGGCTCGCTGTTCGTGCGGCTCACGACGTCGGCGTACCAGAGGTTTGCAAACGCCGCGACGGTGTCCGTGGCGCGTCCCGCCCGCGCGACTCTCTCGGCCTGTTTGGCGGCCGCGGGCGACTGGCCGTGGGCGATCAGCGCCCGGCACTGCTCGCGCCACAGGCGCGCCTGGCTAAGCGTGTGCGCGGGGTATTCGCCGAGCGTCACCCGCTCCTTCTTCGAACCCCGGCCGCCCAGCCGGTACTGCATCCGCCAGACCGTCTTGCCGGTCGGCTGCACCTCAACATAGAGCCCGCCTCCGTCCGCGAGCTGATAGGCGCGCTCTTTCGCCTGCAAACGCTGGAGTTTCGTGTCAGTGAGTGCCATGCGTGCCCCCATGAAAAAAGCGCGGTGCCCCCATGAAAAAACGCCCCGTGCCCCACGAACATGTTCTGACCCCCTCCATGGGGGCATCTATGGGGGCACCGTGGGGCACCCATGGGGGCACAGTAACAAGGCTTCCCCTGGATGGCAATGGACGAAAGTGGGGCAAAACGCCTAGAAACTAGGCACTTCATGCGATGCCAGCGGAAGTCGCTGGACGTCTCCGGACGTCTCGCTATTTTCCGATGCAGAAGCTCGCGAAGATTTCCCCCAGCAGGTCGTCGCTGGTGAATTCCCCGGTGATTTCGCCCAGCGCCCGCTGAGCCAGCCGCAGGTCCTCGGCGAATAGTTCCTGAGCGCGGGTGTCCCGCAATACGGCGGCCGCGGACTCGACCAGCACCCGGGCGCGGTTGAGCGCATCCACGTGGCGCCGGCGCGCGGAGAACGCGCCCGACTCGGCGTCCCGGTAGCCCGCGCTCGCCTTCAGATGGTCGCGCAACAGCGCCATGCCCGCTCCGGTGTGCGCGCTCAGGGAGATCTGCGTGACGGCGCCCTCCAACTCCACCCGGGGAGCGAGCCCCAGCAGATCGATCTTGTTGACGATGCGCGTCACGGGAACGCCGGCCGGCACCGCCTCGATGGCTTCTGGCGATGCGCCCTCGACGCTTCCGTCCACCACGAAGAGCACCCGGTCCGCCCGCCCGATCTCGGCGCGCGCCCGCCGGATGCCCTCGGCCTCCACCTCGTCGGCGCCTTCGCGCAGGCCGGCCGTATCGATGAGGTTCACGGGCAGGCCGTCGAGGTGCACCTGCTGCCGCAGCACGTCGCGGGTCGTCCCGGGAACCGCGGTGACGATGGCGACGTCCTCGCCGGCGAGGGCGTTGAGCAGCGTGGATTTGCCGGCATTCGGCGGCCCGGCGATCACCACGATCAATCCCTCGCGCAGCAGTGCGCCCTGGCGGGCGGCCGCGGCGATGGAGTCGAAGGCGGCGAATACGCGCGACAGCCGGTCCTCGAGCGCTGGCGTCGGAACAACGTCGAATTCCTCGTCGGGAAAATCGATGGCGGCTTCGACGTGTATCCGCAGCTCCGTGAGTTGCGCGCGCAGCTCGTGCACGCGGCGCGAGAATTCGCCCTGCATGGAGTTGAGCGCCGCCCGCGCCGCCGCCGCGGTTCCGGCGTCGATCAGATCGGCGACGGCCTCGGCCTGCGCCAGATCGAGCTTGCCGTTGAGGAACGCGCGTTCGGTGAATTCGCCGGGCCGGGCGATTCGCGCGCCCAACTCGAGCAGGCGTTGCACCAGCCGGTCCAGGACGACGGCGCCGCCGTGGGCGTAGAGCTCGAGCGCGGGTTCGCCGGTGAACGAGGCCGGAGCGGGAAAAAATACCGCCAGTCCTTCGTCGAGAATGCCGCCGTCGGAATCCCTGAAGCGCCGCAGGGAGGCGACGCGGGCGGGCGGCAGGCCGCCGAGAAGGGCTGCCCCCAAGCGCGCGGTGTCTGCGCCGGAGATCCGGATGATCCCGATTGCCCCGCGGCCCGCGGCCGTGGCGATGGCGACGATGGTGTCGGGCGTGCTGGGCGGCGTCATCGCAACTTCGAGCGCCTCGCTGGTCGATCCTGGAGCGCCGCTTGAGCGTAGGCTCAGGCTTGGGTCTAGGCTCAGGACCGCGGCTTTTCCGCCTCGGCCTGCACCACCTGATTGACGCGCCATTGTTGCACGATGGAGAGCACGGTGTTGGTCAGCCAGTACAGGACCAGACCGGACGGGAACCACGCCATCATGGTGGTCATCACCAGGGGCATGAACTGCATGATTTTCGCCTGCATGGGATCGGGCGGCGCCGGATTGAGCTTGAACTGGGCGAACATCGCCGTGCCCATCAGCAGCGGCAGGACGAAGTACGGGTCCCGCGAGGACAGGTCGTTGATCCAGAGCATGAACGGCGCCTGGCGCATCTCCACGCTCTCCAGCAACACCCAATAGAACGAGATGAAGAACGGGATCTGGACCACCATGGGCAGACACCCGGCGAGCGGGTTGATCTTTTCGCGCTTGTACAAATCCATCATGGCGCGGCCCAGCTTTTCGCGGTCGTCCTTGTAGGACTCCTGGATCTGCTTCATGCGCGGCGCGATGGCGCGCATCTTGGCCATGGAACGCCCGCTCGCCTGGCTCAGCGGGTAGAACAGCAATTTGATGAGGGCGGTGACGATGATGATGGACCACCCCCAGTTGCCCACGAGAGCGTGCACCCAGGTCAATCCCTCGAACAGCGGGTGGGCGAGCACCGTGAGCAACCCGTAGTCGGCCGTCAGGGCCAAACGAGGTCCGGTCGCCGCCAGCTGATCCTGCAGCTTGGGGCCGACGAATAGTTCTTCATGGAAATCCGCCTTCGCTCCGGGAGCGACCGCCACCGCCGGGCCGGTCGTGCTCAGGAGATAGTGTTGACCCTGCACCTGCAGCGTCATCCGGTTCGCCTGCCCGGCCTGCGGCACGATGGCCGCGACGAAGTGGTGTTGCAAGGAGGCGATCCAGCCGTTGGTGACGGCCTCCGAGAACTTGCTGTCGGTGTCGTTCTCGACCTTGAGATCCCGGGCCTTGGCGCCGTCGTACACCGCCGGTCCCTTGAAGGAATAGGTCTCGACGTCGAAATACGACCGCGACGGATGAACCCAGTGCCGCAGGAACTGGGCGTACGCCGCGAGATTTCGCACCCGGCCGCTGTCGTTCTGCACCGTGTAGTCGAGGCTCACGGCGTACGAGCCGCGCTTGAAGGTGAAGGTCTTGGTGACCTTGAGGCCCTGTCCATCCGTCCACGTCAGGGGAACGGCGAGCTCGCCGGCGCCCGCAGGCATCACGTACGAGGTTTGCGCGGCGCTCCAGGCGATGAGGTGCGTGGGCGCCGGCTCGCCGCCCGTGCCGATGAGCCCGCTCTGCATGAGGTACAGCGTGTCGCCCGGGCGGTCGTCGAACAACCGGACGGGGATGTTCGGCGCATCCTTGTGCAGCGGGTATTGCAGGAGGTCGGCGCGGTCGAGTTCGCCGCCCTTGAGGCCGATCGAGACATCGAGGACGTCGGTGACCACGTGTATGGGTTCGCCGGATGCCTTGGACTCGCCCTCGGGCGCCGCGGCGGACGTGGGTCCCGGCAGCGGCGCGGGCGCCGGCTCGGCCGAACCGGCGGCCGGGGTCGCTCCCGGCGCAGCCGAGGAGCTCGAACTCGGCACGGATTCGCCGAGGGTGCCGGCGGGGCTGCCGGGGGCCGGGGCCGATGGCGCGACCACCGCCGGGGCCGACGGATAATCGCGCATCCACGCGTCGTAATTCAGGAACAGCAGCCCCGCGAGCGCGGCCCACAGCATGACTCGGATGTTAGCCATTGATCGTCCTCTGGTCCGGCTCCGGGACGCCGGGCACGGGGTCGTAGCCGCCCTCGGCAAAGGGATGGCAGCGCAGGATGCGGCGGATCCCGAGCCACGTGCCGCGCAGCACCCCGTGGCGCTCGATCGCCGTGTGCGCATAACACGAACAGCTGGGATGGAAACGGCAGCGCGGACCCAGCATCGGGCTCACCGTGAGCTGGTACGCGCGAATGGCTAGCATCAGGACTTGGCGCATCGCTGAATGATGTTGTTCCAGTGTTTCTCGAGACTCAGCCGCAGATCCTTCGCTTGAGCGCTCCGCGCGGCGTCTCGTGCGGTCACGGTCACGTCGACCGGCGGCAATCGATGCTGGTTCAACCGAAAGGATTCTCGCGCGAGCCGCTTGATGCGGTTGCGGGCCACCGCGGTACCGAACGTGCGGGTGGCTATCGCCAACCCGAGGCGCGCACAATTCGCCTCACTCGCGAGAACCGACAGACTGAAAAACGCATCGGTCAATCGCCTGCCGCGCTGACGCACGGCCCGAAATTCGGCCGGACGGTGCAGGCGCTTGCGCGGCTCGAACCTCAGGCTCTTGGTAAACGTAGGTGTCGTTAGAGAGTCCGCGCCGGGCGTCAGGGGCAAAGTTTTTTGCGGCCCTTGGCACGGCGGCGAGCCAGCACCAGGCGGCCGCTCTTGGTGGCCATGCGCGCGCGAAAACCATGGGTACGGGCACGATGCAAATTACTGGGGTTGAACGTACGTTTCATAGCGCAACTTCAGGAAACTCAAGGGACAAATGGACGAACTTACGACTTTCGCGAAAGGCGGCAAGGGTACTTAGGGTGCGTGGATGTGTCAATAGACGCACCCCTGACTTGGAGATAGACTTTCTGCCCTTTTGACCAATCTGCCCCGCCGCTGCATTTCTCTAGGAGAGCGCTCTTGCCGGAGTCGCTATGGAACCGCTGTCTGCGTGTACTCGAGAGCGAACTCCCGATGCAGCAGTTCAATACGTGGGTCCGGCCGCTGCAAGCGATGGAGCGCGACGGGCAGCTGCGGCTATTGGCCCCCAACCGCTACGTGATCGAATGGCTGGGGGAGAATGCCCTGCCCCGGATACGCGAACTCATTTTGGCCTTTGCGGAGGGCGAGGCGCCCGAACTGGTCCTCGACGTGGGTACGCGGCAGAACGCCGCGGCCGGGCCGGGTCCGGGCAGTCCCAAGAACGGCGCCGAGGACCCCGACGCCAAAGCCGCCGCTCGAGCTCACCGGCCGCCGCCGGTCGTGCTCGGAGGCCGGATCAACCCCGATTTTACCTTTGCGAGTTTCGTGGAGGGCAAGAGCAACCAGCTGGCGAAAGCGGCCGCCATTCAGGTGGCTGGCAACCCGGGAAAAGCCTACAACCCGTTGTTCATTTACGGCGGCGTCGGTCTGGGCAAGACTCACCTCATGCACGCGATCGCCAACCGCTTGCGGGAACGCAACTCCGAGGCCCGGCTGGCCTACGTGCACAGCGAGCGATTCGTGGGCGACATGGTGAAGGCTCTGCAGCACAACACCATCAACGACTTCAAGACTGCGTACCGCTCGCTGGACTGCTTGATGATCGACGACATTCAATTCTTCGCCGGGAAGGAGCGCTCGCAGGAGGAGTTCTTTCACACTTTCAACGCGTTGCTCGAGAGCCAGCAGCAGGTGATCTTGACCTGCGACCGCTATCCGAAGGAAGTGGACGGTCTGGAGGAGCGCTTGAAGTCGCGCTTTGGATGGGGCTTGACCGTGGCGATCGAGCCGCCCGAGCTCGAGACCTGCGTTGCGATCCTGATGAGCAAGGCGGCGATGGCGAATGTGGATTTGCCGGAGGAAGTGGCTTTCTTCGTCGCCAAGCGCATCCGTTCGAACGTCCGGGAACTGGAGGGCGCTCTGCGCAGGGTGGTCGCGACGTCGCATTTCACGGGGCGGCCGATCACGCTCGAATTCGCGAAGGAGGCGCTGCGGGATCTGCTGGCGCTCCAGGAGAAATTGGTCACCGTTGAAAATATCCAAAAAACCGTGGCGGAATACTACAAGATTCGCATCGCGGATCTCTTGTCGAAGCGGCGCAGCCGATCGATAGCGCGGCCGCGGCAGGTCGCGATGGCGTTGGCGAAGGAATTGACGAACCACAGCCTGCCGGAAATCGGCGATGCGTTCGGCGGTCGCGATCACACCACCGTGTTGCATGCGTGCAAGCGCGTCAAGGACTTGCGGGAATCGGAGCGGCGGATCGGCGAGGACTACATGAACTTGTTGAGAACTCTGGCGGGATAACCCTAGGGGTAACCTGTGGAGGAAATTGTGGATAAGGATATGCACAGGTCCACGACAGGTTGCGAACGTTCGGTGGACAGGAGTGCAGGGATTTTTCGCGGACTGCAGCCGGTTGAAATTTCAGAATATTTCGGTGTTATACAAAAATGGCCGCGGCCTCATAATCATAGTAATAATCTTAATCTCCAATTTTGATTTAAGAATCTGAAGGCGGGTGAGCGCATGAAATTGACGGCGGAACGAGAAAAGCTATTGGCGCCCTTGCAGGCGGTCATCGGGGTAGTCGAACGCCGCCAGACGATGCCCGTGCTGGCCAATGTGCTGCTGGGAGTGCGCGAGGGTCAGTTGGCGATCACGGCCAGTGATCTCGAGGTGGAGCTGGTGGCGGCTACCGAAGTGTCGGTCCAGCAGGCCGGGGACATCACGGTGCCCGGGCGGAAGTTCTTGGATATCTTGCGCGCACTGCCCGAAAAGGCGTCGGTCTCCGTGAGCGTGGAAGCGGAAAAGGTGGTCATCAAGGCCGGCCGGAGCCGATTTAGTTTGACGACGCTGCCGGCCGCTGAATTTCCCGTGATCGACGATATCAATGCGCAGCAGACGGTGAAGATTCCGCGGAAGGAGCTGCTGCGGCTGCTCGAGAAGACGCATTTTTCGATGGCGCAGCAGGATGTCCGCTATTACCTGAACGGCATGCTGCTGGAGATCGATGCCATGTCGCTGCGGGCGGTGGCCACCGATGGTCACCGCCTGGCGCTGTGCGAGACCGAGCTCGCCGCGAAGGCCAAGACCTCGCAGCAAGTGATCGTGCCACGCAAGGGCGTTCTGGAACTGCAGCGCGTGCTGACGGATGAGGGAACCGCGGAGATAGCCATCGGAACCAATCACGTTCGCTGCCAGATCGGCGACGTTCGATTCACTTCGAAGCTCATTGACGGTCGATTTCCAGATTATTCCCGCGTGATCCCGGCCGCTGCCCCGAATGCCATTCATGCGGACCGCGATGTGCTTCGCCAGGCGCTGCAGCGAGCCGCCATTCTTTCCAATGAGAAATATCGAGGCATCCGGATTACGGTTAAGAAGAACATGCTGACCGTGCAGGCCCACAATCCCGAACAAGAAGAGGCCGAGGAAGAGATCGAGGTGAAGTACGAGGGAAACGACCTCGAGGTGGGCTTCAACGTGAATTACCTCCTGGATGCCCTGGCGGTCATCGACGGTCAAGAGGTGGAATTGGGGCTCACGGACAGCAATAGCAGTTGCCTGATTCGTTCCCCGGGCAATGCGTCCGCTCGCTATGTCGTCATGCCCATGAGGCTATAAGCGTCATGACCTTGCGGCGGATTCAGGTATCGGATTTCCGATGCCTGCAATCCGCCGAACTCTTTTTCGACCCTCACTTCACGCTGATTAGCGGCCCAAACGCCTCGGGCAAGACTTCGCTGCTCGAGGCGATCTATCTACTGGGGCGTGGCCGGTCCTTTCGAACTCGGCGCTTGGACAAGTTGATCCGGCTCGGCGCTGAGCGCTTCAACATCTTTGGCGAGACGGAGCGGGAGGGCCATCGCACGGGTTTGGGGGTGGAGGGATCCGCCACGGGAATCCGGGCGAAGCTTGCCGGCCAGCGAGCGTCATTGGCCGATTTGGCGGAGGCGCTTCCCGTGCAGATCATCGACCCGGAAGTCCATCGGCTCATCGAGGAGGGACCGAGCCGGCGGCGCCGGTTCTTGGATTGGGGTGTGTTCCACGTGGAACATGGATTCATGGATCAATGGCAGCGGTTTCAACGAGCCCTCAAGCAGAGAAACGCAGCGCTGAAGGCGAGACAGCCGCGTCCTCTGATATCGACCTGGGATCCGGAATTGGTCAAGCTGGGCGAATCCATTCATGAGGCCCGATTGCGTTACATCCGCCGCCTCAATACGACGGCGGGGGAGATCGCTCAGAACCTGTTGGGCGAGGAATTGGACCTCGGCTATCGGCCGGGTTGGCCTCGGGACCAACGCCTCGAAGAGGCCCTGGTGCACAGCTGGCCGCATGATCAGGAAACGGGTCTGACCCAGGTGGGCCCTCAGCGCGCCGAACTGCTGATCCGATTGAACGGAGCGCCCGTCAAGGATCGGATTTCCCGGGGACAGCAAAAGTTGCTGGCTGCCGCCTTGCTCATCGCCCAATTGAGCTTTTTCACTGCGGAAGGCCCCCTGAGGCCGACTTTGCTCCTGGATGACCCCGCCGCCGAGCTCGACAGCGCCCGGCTACTGGAGTTGATTAGAGAGGTCAGCCGTCAGGCCGTGCAATTGATCGTCACCAGCCTGCAGGCCGAATTCACCGCCTTTGGGTCTCCCGGGCGTCATTACCAGGTCCAGAGTGGGACCGTGGTTCAGGCATAGCGGCCCGAACCGCTGCAATGTGACCTACCCGACCTCCAGGGCGCAATACCGATCGTGTTCCACGTGGAACAGAACCCGCACGCCGCTGCGTCCAGTCTAGCGCTCCCACGCGCAGGCGAGCGGCCCATGCGCTGCCGCGTCTAATCCCGCGCTCTCGCCCGCAGGGCACCGCCCCACACGCCACCCATACCCTCTAACAAGCTGATTTAATTAGGTTTTTTGCAACCGCGGCAGTGGTTTTCAGGGCTTGTTAATGCTAAGATGGAGAGTCGCTACACAGGATTCGCTATGGCTCAGAACGATGTATACGATTCCAGCAAAATCAAAGTCTTAAAAGGCCTCGACGCCGTTCGCAAACGGCCCGGAATGTACATCGGCGATACCGACGACGGCAGCGGGTTGCACCACATGGTCTTCGAAGTGGTGGACAACGCCATCGACGAGGCGCTGGCCGGTTATTGCGATCGTGTGGTGGTTACCATTCACGCGGATGAATCCGTGACCGTATCCGACAACGGGCGCGGCATACCGGTGGATATCCACAGCGAGGAGGGGGTTTCCGCGGCCGAGGTCATCATGACCGTCCTGCACTCCGGCGGAAAATTCGACGACACGTCCTACAAGGTTTCGGGCGGCCTGCACGGCGTGGGCGTGTCCGTGGTGAACGCGCTCTCCGACTTCCTCGAGCTGAATATCCGCCGCGACGGCAAGCTGCATCGCCAGGAATACCGGTTGGGCGAGCCCCAGGCGCCGCTCGCGGCCGTCGGCGATACCACCGAGCGCGGCACGACGCTGCGCTTCAAGCCCAGCGCCCTGATTTTCACCCACATCACCTTCAACTACGACACGCTCGCCAAGCGCCTGCGTGAATTGTCCTTCCTGAATTCCGGCGTGCGCATCGAACTCGTCGACGAGCGCGACGAGAAGTCCGAGGTCTTTCAGCACGAAGGCGGCCTGAAGGCTTTCGTCAATCACTTGAACCGCAGCAAGACCGCGATCCATCCGACGGTGCTGTGGTTCCAGACCCGCGACGGCGACACCCAGGTCGAAGTCGCGATGCAGTGGAACGATAGCTATCAGGAGAGCATGTACTGCTACACCAACAACATTCCGCAAAAGGACGGCGGCACTCACCTCGCGGGATATCGCGCGGCGCTCACGCGCACTCTGAACAATTACATCGAAAAGGAACTGGCGGCCAAGAAGGAGAAGATGACCACGACGGGCGACGACGCGCGCGAGGGCCTCACGGCCATCCTGTCGGTCAAATTGCCGGACCCGAAATTCTCCTCGCAAACCAAGGACAAGCTGGTGTCCTCCGAGGTCAAGGGCGTGGTCGAGTCGGCGGTGGCGGCGCGGCTGGAGGAGTTCCTCATGGAACATCCGCAGGAAGCGCGCGCCATCGTCAACAAGATCCTCGAAGCCGCCTATGCTCGCGAAGCGGCGCGCAAGGCGCGGGAAATGACCCGCCGCAAGGGCGCTCTGGACATCGCGGGACTCCCGGGGAAGCTCGCCGATTGCCAGGAAAAGGATCCCGCGCTGTCGGAGATGTTCCTGGTCGAGGGCGACTCGGCGGGCGGCTCCGCGAAACAGGGCCGCGATCGCCGGACCCAGGCGATCCTGCCGCTCAAGGGTAAGATTCTCAACGTCGAGAAGGCCCGGTTCGACAAAATGCTCGGGTCCGCGGAAGTGGGCACGCTCATCACGGCCTTAGGCTGCGGCATCGGCCGCGACGACTTCAACGTCGACAAGCTGCGCTATCACCGCATCATCATCATGACCGACGCGGACGTCGATGGCTCGCACATCCGCACGCTGCTGCTGACGTTCTTCTACCGGCAGATGCCGGTCCTGATCGAGCGTGGACATGTCTACATCGCGCAGCCGCCGTTGTACAAGGTGAAGAAGGGCAAGCAGGAGACCTACGTCAAGGACGATCTGGAATTGAACGCGCTGCTGCTCAACACCGCCGTCGAGGGCGCGGCGCTGCACGTGAATTCCGAGGCCCCGCCGCTGTCCGGGCTGGGACTCGAATCCCTGGTCCGCAAGTATGTCGAGGTCCAGGCCATCGTTCACCGCTGGGCGCGCCGCTACGACGAGCGCTTCCTGGAACAGCTCCTCTACGTGCCGAAACTGGCGCCCGAGACCTTCGATCGCATCGATGCGCTCCGGGATTGGTGCCGCAACCTGGAACTGCGTCTGAACGGCCTCGACGACGTCTCGCGGCGTTATCGCGTGACGGTCCAGACGATGTCCACCGGCGGCCACCGCATCGACCTGCAGCGCCTGGAGCACGGCCTGAGTTCCGGCAAGCACATACCGCGCGAGTTCTTCGATTCGGCCGAATACCTGCGCATCGCCGAACTCGGAGCGACCTTGAGCGACCTCATGGGATCCGGCGCCTACGTCATCCGCGGCGACGAGCGTCAGGAAGTCGCGAGCTTCAAGGCGGCGATGGGCTGGCTGTACGATCAGGCGAAGAAGGGCCAGACCATCCAGCGCTACAAGGGCCTCGGGGAGATGAACGCCGACCAGTTGTGGGACACCACCATCAATCCGGAGACCCGGCGCTTGCTGCAGGTGCGCATCGAAGATGCGGTTGCGGCCGACGACATCTTCACCACGCTGATGGGCGATGCGGTGGAGCCGCGCCGCGAATTCATCGAGAAGAACGCACTGCAGGTGTCGAATTTGGATGTCTAGCCGATCGGCGTAGGTTCCGGCTTGCGATGTCCCCATTCCGGTAGGGTCGCGCTGTAAACTGCAGTTTTACGCCTATAAATAAAACTAGTTGCGGGACTCACTGCACGATATGGCGTGGCGACACGCGTCCTGCTGCAGGCCGTCAAGCGCAATCTAGAACGCTTTTTCCGGATTTCATGTTTGAGCTATCCGCTGCCGCGAGGACGGCGAGGCTGATGCCTCGATGTGTCGAATCAATCGAGGAAGATTTAAGCGCGACTGACAGCTGAAAACTGAAAGCAGCCGACAGGCGTTGGTGGCCTGCCGTGCGGCAGGGGAGTCTCGGCAAGCCAGGGCGGACACTTTCCCCAGATACTATGTGCCGATGATGGATAACCTGGCTGCAATTTTTGATGCGATCAGGAAGTGTCTCAAGGTAGGTCTCAAGGCCCATACAGTGAACTTGCAGAGGGTCGAGTAGCGATCATGGCGCTCGCCGAGATCGAGCGGGCGCGAGTGCGCAAGGCGATGGATGCCCTCATGCAGCGGCGGCGGCCGACGCCACACATTCGCCCTCGCTGGCGCGGACATCCCGAAGAGCAGCACGAATCGCCGGTGGCGAAGGCACCATGGCTCAGCGCGCGGCGCCAACACTGTGCTGCGCCTCGTAAGCCGCCCACGCGTGGTCGATGACATAGGCATGGATGTCGTCGGCCTGCTCGGGCTTCATTCCCGGCGTCTCGGGGAACGCGATCGGCGACGCGAACGAGAGCATGCCTTGATCCCGGTGCGAGCCACCGAGCACGATTGCATACCAGTCGCGATGAACATCGGGCGGGGCGTAGCGCAGATCGGGAACGCCGCCGTCCGTGGCCCAACGTCCGCTGCCCTCCAGGCGGGGCGAATGACAGCCCGTGCACCCGAAATCGCCGGCTAGTTCCTCGCCGCGCCTGACTGCTTCCTTCGAATAGGTTTGCGCGGGCGGCCGAGGCGCTTCCGGAGACGTCGCCTTGGGGTACGGGTATGGCGTCGTGGCGCCGACCTTGAATGCGAGCAGCCGCGCAGGTCCATAGCGGGACTCGGGCGTCGAGGACATCGAGGCGGTGGAGAAAAGCCGGAACATCGACCCCCAGCCGATGGGGATGAGGACGTACTGCTCGCCTCGAACGCGATACGTCACCGGCACGCCGTTGATTGCAGAGCCGGTCTTGAGTGACCAGAGCTTTTTTCCCGAGTCGCCGGCGTATGCCGCGAACTCGCCGGTTCCCTGGCCTTGGAACACGAGGTTACCGGCGGTTGATAGCGCGCCACTGTTCACGATGACCGGGTTCTCGACGCTCCACCGCGTCGTTTGGGTCGCGGGATCCCACGCAAGCAGCCGCCCTACCATCGGCAGCGCCGCATTCACTGGCGACCCGCGCCGCGGAGCGCCTGAGGGAAACCTTGAGGCACCGGCGGCCTCGCGCTCAGCAGCGTCCCAGAAGCGGCATCGAGTACGTAGTGGTTGCCGTTTCGGGCAGCTGTCATAGCTACGTGCCGCACGCGGCCACCGATCGGGAGGTCCGCGAGCACGATGATGTCGGCAACCAGCCTTGGCCAAGATCGCGTGTCCCAAGGCGCTGCAGCAGACGGGAACCTGAAGGCATTTCTTCCGCAGGTAATCCAATTGTTGCGCCTGCTCGCCATTCAACTGGCGATCCGGGTGGAGAGATCTTGATTCCGCAAGCTGCGGAAGGATTCCCGCTGTATCCATAGCTGGGTGTCGGATGACGCCGCGGCGGGCGTGCTCCTCGTCCTGGCCTCAGGTCGGCTCGCGATCGTGGAATTGACAGAATCACAATAGAAATGGGGTATGGCGGGGAATCGGCCTCAGAAGTATGCTGTCAGTAAGTAACTGATCCGGGTTGTAGTCATGAACTCCAAGCTGCAAATGCTTCCGTTCGACGAGCGTATCAAGCTCGTTGAAGACCTGTGGGACAGCATCGCGTCGGATCAGCAGGCGCTTGCGCTGACCACCGAGCAGAGGGCTGAGCTAGACCGTCGCCTTGATGCCTATGAGTTCGACAAGAATCGCGGGCAGTTGGCGACAGACTCAATCACCAGTATTCGCCGTCGTCTGTGACATTCAAGGTCCGCATCCGCCCCGAGGCGGAGCAGGACATGAGCGAGGCGGCCTCCTGGTACGAGAAGCACCAGCGCGGACTGGGGCAGGAATTTCTCGACGAGGCTCTCGCTGTCTTCATGCGACTTGGCGAGACTCCACTCGCTTGCGAACTGATTTATCGATCTGCTCGCCGCGCACTGCTGCGCCGCTTCCCATTTGCTGTGTTTTATATTTTTGCAGAGGACGTGGTGCTGGTCGTCGGCGTCCTGCATGGCAGTCGCCACCCGCGCCATTGGATGCACGGTGCCTGACCGCTGAGTCGGGATTCCAGGTTCGGGTCTACCGGCGGATCGGCGTCGAGGTGAAGAACTTGGCATCCTTACCCATGTAGGCCAGCGACACGCAATTTGAGACAACTGTAGAATGAATACTACTTTGGGGCGCCTAAGCCATTGATTGGCAGTAGTCCCAGGGCCATGCAAAATGATTCCCTACATTCGAGCCGTTCCCTGAATTTCCACGATGGAAGGGCCTTTCGGTGCCGATCATCGCTCAAAAATTGTCGGTCCTGTATCGATGCTTGTTGCTGGAATGGCTGCCGATTCCAAGGGCGGCGACTTACTCGGAGATTCTCGCCGCCCTGTGCCGCCTGCTCGGCTGCGCCGCGATCGTCGCCATCGTCATCTTGAGCGTGCGCAACGCGCAGGACATCACGGCGCAGCAGCGGGTGACCTTCGCGCTGCTGGTGAGCGTGGTCGCGATCACCGTGGGCAATCTGGTGAAGGAGGTCGCGGTCCTGATGTGCTCCAGTGCCGTCAACTGGCTCGGCCTCGACTTCCGCTCGACGCGCGTGACGGCGGACGGAACGTCCATCGACGAGGTGCTGCGCCCCGATGGGACCTGGGACCGCTACCTGCGGGATGAACGAGGCGTCGTCCACGAGTGGCGAGAGGCGGACGGCCAGTGCCGGCGGGAGACGGTCCGCCGCGGAAGTCCACGAACCAGAGAGGGAGCCTGGTGATTTCCCGGCGCAGACTGATTCTGGCCGCCGGCGCCGCGGCGGCCCTGCCGGGCGGCTCGTGGGGGCGCGCCGCCGAGTCCGGCGCTCCGGCCGCCGCTCCGGCCGCCGCGGCGCTCTACCGGCGCGCCTTTGTCCTCGATTGCAACGCGCTGGCCTCCGTCGGCGGCATGTTCGACGGCGAGAAGGCCGCTGGCGACCTCGAGGCGCTGCGCGACGCCGGCATCAGCGCCGTCAAATGCACCCTGGGTGGCTACAACGGCAATTTCGAGGAAACCGTGGCCGACATCGCCGCCGCCGAGGCGCTCATCGAACGCCATCCCGACATCTTCATCAAGGTGAGCGCCTTCGAGGACCTGGACCGTGCGAAGCGCGAGCGCAGGATGGCCTTGATTTACTCGTTCGAAGGCGTCGCGATGCTGGAAGACCGGCTCGACCGCATCGGCCTGTTCCGCCAGCTCGGCGTGCGGGCCATGCAGCTGTCGTACAACCACGAGTCGCCCTTCGGCCACGGCTGCCTCGACGGGGACGACGGCGGACTCACCGAGCTCGGCCATCAGGCCGTCGCGAAGATGAACGAGCGGGGGATCGCCGTGGACGTGAGCCACTCCAATACCCGCACCACGGCGCAGGCCATTGCGGCATCGGTCCGTCCGCCGCTCATGACGCACGCCGGCTGCCGTGCCGTAAATCCGCATCCGCGGAACAAGGAGGATCGCGACATGCGCGCGCTGGCCGAGAAGGTACTGGGGTTGAATTTTCGCCGCGCCTTCAAGGAGATCTGGTCGGCCTGACGTGGTGCAGGCAGAATGACCGGCATGTCCATGGACCGCATCGAGAAGAAGATCGTGTTGCGCGCCGCGCTCGAGCGCGTGTGGTCCGCCATCAGCGAAGCAGAACAGTTCGGCCAGTGGTTCGGGGTGGCCTTCGACGGTCCTTTCGTGGCGGGGGCGCGCCTGACCGGGCGCATCATGCCGACCACCGTCGATCCGCAGGTGGCGAAACTGCAGCAGCCGCATGAGGGAAAGCGCTTCGAATTCCACGTCGATCGCATCGAGCCCATGCGAAGCTTCTCCTTCCGATGGCATCCGTACGACATCGATCCCGGCGTGGACTGCTCCCAGGAGCCCATGACGAGGGTCGTGTTCGAGCTGCGCCCCATTGCGCAGGGAACGGAACTCACCATTTCCGAATCCGGGTTCGAGCGGATTCCGCCGCCGCGGCGCGCCAGGGCGTTCGCCGCGAACGATTCCGGTTGGACGCACCAGGCCCGGCTCATCGAGAAGTACCTGGACCTGCAGGCGCCGGGGGCGGAACCGCATCGCAATGGCTAAGCCTTCCGGGGCGTCTCAATAAGCCGTCAGCGGGGCGTCGTCGACGGGCGCGACGCCGGCGCCGCCGATTCCTGCGAACAGCACGGGTACCGACACGTTCTCCGTGCCGTCATTGCGAATGACCGCAAAGTGCAGATGGGGTCCCGAGGAGAATCCCGTGTTGCCCGAGTTGGCGATGTACTGGCCCCGCAGCACGTGATCGCCGATCCGCACGCGGATGGAATCCCAGTGCAGGTGCGCATAGATCGCGATCGTTCCGTCGTCGTGGAGAATCGCGATGACGTTGGCCTGATCCAGCATCACCGAATCCGTGGCGGTGCGAAAGTAGTCGTGGCGGGCGTTGATCACCGTGCCTTCCCGCGCCGCATAGATGGGCGTTCCGTCCGGAAGCGCGATGTCCAGCGCGTAAACGCTGTCGGGAGTCGTGTGGGTGATCCGGCTGGGATAGGCCTGCGAGACATGGTAGGTGGAGCCGACTGCGAACGGCACCCGATAGGGTTGCGGCGCATCGTGCAGGGCGCCGGGCGCCCCGAGCGCCGCCGACCACGTGAATTTGAGTCCGTCGTCGCCCGACGGGGCGCGCGGCATCTGGACCAGGGTCTCGCGTCCGCCGGGCTGCACGGTCGCGCGGTACACGGCGCCGTCTTGAATGCCCGCAACGCCCGCATGAACGATCGCAGCCTGGAAGGTCGCGACGCACAGGCAATCGTTGACGGCGATCAGCCGCGTCGTATGCTCGTCCTCGCCGCGCTCGACGGCGACGTGCAGCGTGCTCTTCGCGCGCCCCACGTTGATCGGGTCGCCCTGCGCCCCGCCTTCCGGCGCTTGATCCGTGAAAACCCACTGGCCGTTCGCATCCCGATATTTATAGGCGGTTTGCGCCGGAACCAAACTCGGAAAGGCGAGCAGCAAGCCGATGGCGGCCAGGACGGCCAGGCGCCGCTTCACGATCCGCAGGCAGCCGCCACGGCTTGACGGGCTTCCTCCCGCTTGGTTTCCGCGTCCGCCCCCGACAGATAGACGCGGTTGCCGTCGGCATCATTGCTGTAGATCCGGCGGCCGCCCTGGATGGCGTCGTTACGGCTGCGCGCGTTCTCGCATTGGGTTTCCCGGGCATGCTCGGCCTGGGACTTCTTCTGCGCGTCGGCGGCTTCGGCCGCGAACTGCTTGCGTCGCTGATCGTCCTCTGCCTTGAGGATTTGCTGTTCCTTGGCGTATTGGGCGACTTCGGCGGCATCCGGCCGGTTCACATGAATGTCGGTCTTTTCCGCCGCCGGCGTGCTGGCCCGGTCCGAGTACACGACGTGCCCGTCGGCGTCGATCGATTTGTAAACCTGATCGGACGCAAGCGCCGGGCCGGCCAGGCAGGCGGGCAGCGCCAGCGCACTCATGAGCAAGGCGCTCCAACGGCGCGCTCCCGGCGCCGCGCGCGAATTTTTCCTCTGCTGCGCGATCATATGGAAAATATAGCGGTAGCGGCCGCCGCTCGCGCCGAAGAACGTCACAGATTGGCACGGGGCTGCGCCACGGACGCCACGAAGCGCCGCCTCTGCGACATAGGCAGGGATTCGGATCAATGGCGTTTGACAGTAGCGCCCGAGATGTTAAACGATGGGCGCAGTGGACATTCATGCCGCGACTTAACCTCATCGAGGCTGCGCTCCTGGCGGCCTTCCTGGTCGCTGCGTCTGCCGCCCCCCGAGCAGGTCCCGCGCCTGCCCTGGCCGAAGGCGCCGCGGCGATCTCGGACGCGGACGTCGAGTACTTCTACAAGAATCCGAGCCCGGATCGCGTCGCGCAAATCATCGGCTACTTCGCTGCGACGCTGCAGCCTGACAGGCCCGCGGGCCAGCCCCCCGTCATCGGCTTTCTCGCCGCCGTATTTCAGAAATATCCGAACGACCTCGACAGGATGATTCCTGCCGATTTACCGCTGCCCATGCTCGCCATCGTCGGCGTGTCGCTGCGGATAGCGGGCCGGGACGCGCAGGCCGCCGCCGTCGCCGGGCGGCTCGAGGCCCGTGGCGCCGCGGCGCCGGACTACTCGCACCTGCCCGCCGGCTTGGATGCCATGCCGCTGGCCGGGCCCACCGAGTTCGACATGCTGTGGGGTGCGAGCTTCGCCACCGGCGACCCGCGCTATTGTTCGCGAATACTCGAGCGCTTCGCGGGCGTCGCAAACCGCGACGGCAACGCCCAGGACATGTTGACCATCGTCAGGGGCATGAACGCGCCCGCCGATCTGCGCTGGGTGACGGACAAGCACGGGCCCGACAAGGCGCGCGAATTGATCAACGTGTCTTCGGCCCTCTGGTCCCTCGACTCCAATGCGCGGCAGCACGACTTCGTGCGCAAGGTCGTGGGCGACTATGTCGATGCGCATCCCGCCGAGCCCGCATCCAAGGCGCTCGCCGCCCTGGCGCAGGATTACGGCCGCTACGACCTGAAGAGGCTCCTCTCCCTCGCGGAGGGGCCGCCCGGAAAATCATCCGTCAACATCGACATCGCCTATCTGAGCCGGATCCTGGACGACCTGGGACGACATGCGGGAACCTACCCGCCGAATTTCCAATCCGCCGAGGACCGGCAGCGGGCGCAGCGCGATGTGTCCGCCCTGTCGAAGGCCTTCGAGCCCATCTATGCGAACATCGCCGGCAATCCGCAGCTGCTGCTGCGGCTGGCCCTGCTCCATGTGTTCGCGCACAACCTCGACGTCGCCGGGTCGGCGGAAAAGGCGGTGGCGGAATTCGATGCGCTGCTCAAGCTCACTCCCGACGACCCGCTGGCCAACTATCGATACGGGATATTCCTGGCTACGACCACGCGGGGCGGCGCCGCCATCCCTTATCTGGAGAAGGCGAAGAGCCTCGGCGTCGCGAACGCCGATTATTGGCTGGGAATGTCCTATCAACTTGCCGGCGACAAGGCCAAGGCCATCCTGAACCTCGAGAGCTACACCCGGCGCGTTCCCGGCGACCAGGATGCCCGGAAGGTCCTCGACGCCGTGCGCAACGGCAAAGTCGACGTGAAGGAGCTGCCGCCGGCGCGATGAAGGCGCACCCCCCGCGCGCGCTGGCGCGCCGCTCCCGCGCGGCCGGATTGTCGCGCCCGCACCGCTCCGGATTAGGTATAGTGCGCGCAGGATGAGCACCGCTCCCAATCCCGCGGAACCGGGCAAGGAACTATCCTTGCGCGGATTGATCATCGGCGTGCTGATCACGCTCGTGTTCACGGCCGCCAACGTCTTTTTCGGCCTCAAGGCCGGACTCACCTTCGCCACGTCGATTCCGGCGGCGGTGATTTCGATGGCGGTGCTGCGCGGCTTTCGGGACGCGACCATCCAGGAAAACAACATCGTGCAGACCGTGGCATCGGCCGCGGGAACGCTCTCGTCGGTCATTTTCGTGCTGCCCGGCCTGGTCATGATCGGTTGGTGGAACGGCTTCCCCTACGTTTACTCCTGCGCCATCTGCGCTCTGGGCGGAGTGCTCGGCGTGATGTATTCCATACCCCTGCGCCGCGCTCTCGTCACCAATTCGGATCTGCCGTATCCGGAGGGCGTGGCCTGTGCCGAAGTGCTCAAGGTCGGCGGCCATGGCGGCGCGGATGCGCCGGCGGCGGCGGCCGAGAGCGCCCGCAACGGATTGAAGGCGATCGTGGTGGGCGGCGTGGTGTCGACGCTGTTCGCCCTGGTCATCGCCACGCAGCTGTTCGCGAGCGACGTGGCCCGATATTTTCGCATCGGCAGCCGCAACGCCGTCTCCGGTTACGACTTCGCCCTGTCCTTCGCGCTGTTCGCCGTCGGGCATCTCGTGGGGCTGTGGGTGGGAATCGCGATGCTGATCGGTGCGCTCATCGCCTGGGGCGGCGCGGTGCCCCTGCTCACGATCCTGCACCCCGCGGCCGGCGCGGCCGCCGACGTGGGCCAGGCCGTCTGGAGCCATCAAGTGCGCTTCATCGGCGCAGGCACCATCGGCATTGCGTCCATCTGGACGCTCCTGAAGCTCGTGCAGCCGTTGACCGTCGGCCTGCGTGCGGCCATGGCCGCTTCGCGCCTGCGCAAGACATCGAGCGCCGCCGCCCTGCCGCGCATCGAGCGGGACATTCCCATCGGAATCGTCGCGGTCGCGACCTTGGCGTGCATGGCGCCGCTCGCGTGGCTGCTCGGCGATTTCGGGTTGGCCAGCGGTTTCGGCCGCTGGACCGTCGTTCTGGTGATCGGCGGAGTCGCCTACATCGCCCTGATGAGCTTTCTCGTCTCCGGCGTATGCGGCTACATGGCCGGCCTCATCGGGGCCTCCAACAGCCCCTTGTCCGGCGTCGGAATCCTGGTCGTGATCGGCGCGGCCCTGCTGCTCGTGTTCGTGGTGAAGCCATTCGTGCCCGCGGACGCCGGGCCGGCGCTGGTGGCCTTCGCGCTGTTCGTGACCTCGGTGGTGTTCTGCGCGGCCGCCATCGCCAACAACAACCTGCAGGACCTGAAGACCGGGCAGCTCGTGGACGCGACGCCGTGGCGGCAGCAGGTGGCGCTCATCGTCGGGGTGGCCGCCGGGGCGGCGGTCATCCCTCCGGTTCTGGACCTGTTGAATCACGCCTATGGCTTTGCGGGCGCGCCGGGGGTGAATCCCGCGCGTGCCCTGGCCGCGCCGCAGGCAACCTTGATTTCCGCCCTGGCGCGCGGCGTGATCCAGGGAGACCTCGACTGGAATTTGATCGGTTACGGCGCCGTGATCGGCGCGGGCGTGATTCTGCTCGACGAGGCGCTTCGCAAGTTCACGGCCATCCATCTGCCGCCGCTCGCGGTCGGCATGGGAATTTACCTGCCGACCGGCACGACCTTGATGATCGTGGTCGGCGCCGTCGTCGGCTGGCTCTACGACCGGCGCGCCGCGCGAACCGCCGATCCGGACGGAACCCGGCAGCTCGGAGTCCTGATGGCGTCCGGCATGATCGTCGGCGAGAGCCTCATCGGCGTGCTGCTGGCGGCGGTCGTGGTGTTCTCCGGCAAGGCCACGCCGCTGGCGCTGGTGGGGGACGAGTTCGCCGGGGCTTCGGTCTGGATCGGGGGCATCGTGTTCACCGCGGCCATTGCCGCGCTGTATGGCTGGCTCAATCGATTGAGCGGTTCGGGCCACGCGCCTCCGGGACGCCGGCACGGCGAAAACTCGGGACTCGGGAATTAGATGGCCGCGAGAGTGGCAGCGGCGAAGGCCAGGAAGATTCCGGCCGGCGAAGCGGCAGGTTTGGTCGCCTCGGGCATGTGGATCGACTACGGCGTCGCATTGTCCCAGCCGGACGTGTTCGACCAGGCGCTCGCCGCCCGCAAGTCCGAACTGCGCAACGTCAAGATCCGTTCCTGCCTCTCGGTGAAGCCGCGCGCGGTGCTGGAGTGCGACCCCGAGGGAGAGCATTTCCACATGTTCAGCCTGCACTTCTCGGGCTACGACCGAAGGAAAGCCGACGCCGGCCGCTGCAACTATCTGCCCGTCAATCTCGGCGAGATACCGGATTACTATCGGCGCTTCATCGAGCCGGTGGATCTGGTCGTCATCAAGACCTGCCCGATGGATGACGCCGGCTTTTTCAATTTCAGCGGCACCAACATGTGGCATCGCGCGGTGATCGAGCGCGCGAAGACGGTGATCGTCGAGGTGACCCGGGGCTTGCCCTACTGCCACGGGGACGGCAACGGCGTCCACGTGAGCGAAGTCGACTACCTCATCGACGGCGATGATCTCCCGGCAGCGGAATTGCCGAACCCGCCGCCGGGCGACGTCGATCGCCTGGTCGCGCGGCGCATCGCCGCCGAGGTGGAGGATGGCGCCTGTCTTCAGATCGGGATCGGCGGCATGCCGAATGCGGTCTGCACTCTGCTCCTGGAAAGCGGCGTGCGCGATCTCGGCGTCCATACCGAAATGCTGGTGGAAGGCATCGCCGGCCTGTACCAGGCCGGCCGCATCAGCGGCGCGCGCAAGCAGATGGACCCCGGCAAGATCGTCTACAGCTTCGCGCTCGGATCGCGCAGGCTGTACGACGCCATGGACCGCAACCCGGACTTCATGTGCTGCCCGGTGGATCACACCAATCTGCCCCACAACATCATGCGCAACGAACGCGTGATCTCCATCAACAACACCACCCAGATGGACCTGCAGGGCCAGGCCGCCTCCGAGTCCGACGGCCATCGCCACATCAGCGGGACCGGCGGCCAGCTGCAGTTCGTGCGGGGCGGCTACGCATCCCCGGGAGGCAAGTCGTTCATCTGCCTGGCGTCGACCTACGAGAAGCGCGGCGAGCGGCGCAGCCGGATAGTCCTCGAGCTGACCCGCGGCAACGTGGTCACGACGCCGCGATCGGACGTCATGTACGTGGTGACCGAGTACGGAATGGTCAATCTCAAGGGAAAATCCGTGGCGGAACGGGCGCTGGCGCTCATCGGCATCGCTCACCCCGAGTTTCGCGAGGGCCTGGAGCGGCAGGCCTACGATCAGGGGTTGATTCCCCGGGGCGTGACCTTCTAAGGGCGGGATTCCCCGGGGTGTTGACGTTCCGAGGGCCGCGGGGCTCTCAGGTCAGCCGCGTGGCCGCGAGCCTTGGGGCGCCCTGGATGGCGGCTACCCCGCTGCGGAGTTAAGCTTTGCCCCGGAATTCGCAATTGGAGAGGGGGTGAGCACCTTGGGAATGCCAATCCACCGGGACGCGGCGCCCGCGCCGTACATCGTCAGCGAGTTCGACCGCGGCGTGGCAACGCTGCGCCTGAATCGGCCGCAGCAGTTGAATGCCCTGTCTGGATCGATGCTCGATGCGTTGCAGGGCCGGCTGGACCAGCTTGCCCAGGATTCCTCGGTGCGGTGCGTGGTCATCGCGGCCGCCGGAAAGGCCTTTTGCGCCGGACACGATCTGCTCGAGATGCAATCGACCCGGGAAGAGTCGTTCTATCGGTCGCTGTTCGCCCAGTGCAGCCGGGTCATGCAGAGCATCCAGGCGCTCCCCGTCCCGGTCATCGCGCGCGTCCACGGCATCGCAACCGCCGCCGGCTGCCAGCTGGTGGGAGCCTGCGACCTGGCGATTGCCGCCGACACCGCGCGCTTCGCCGTGTCCGGGATCAACGTCGGCCTGTTCTGTGCGACGCCGTCCGTGGCCTTGTCGCGCAACGTGTCGTCCAAGCGCGCCTTCGACCTGCTCGTCACGGGACGCTTCATCGACGCCGCCACGGCCGCCGACTGGGGGCTCGTGAACGAGGCGGTTCCCGCGGGCGAGCTCGATGCGGCGATCGAGCGCAAGACCGCCGAAATCGCCGCCAAGAGTCCGGCGGCCATTCGCCACGGCAAGGCCATGTTCTACCGGCAGCAGGCCATGACGCTGCAGGCGGCGTACGAATACGCGGGCGACGTCATGGTCCGGAACATGATGGAGGAGGACGCCCGCGACGGAATCGGCGCCTTTTTGAGCAAGCGCCGCTCCTAGGCGCGCGCAACGGCCACTCAAGGGGGGAGAGCCCAAGTGCACAAGATCATCGTCTCCAATCTCGTCAGCCTGGACGGCATGCTCGCCGGGCCGGACGGCGAACTGGACTGGTTCCGTGCCGACGAAGAATTTCTCGGCTATGCGCGCGACTTGTGCCGTTCGATCGCCGGATTGCTGTTCGGCCGCCGCACCTTCGAGATGATGGCGGCCTACTGGCCCACCGAGGAGGCGATCCGCGGCGATCCGGTCATCGCCGAACGCATGAACGGATTGCCCAAGGCCGTGGTCTCGACAACGCTGGCACAGACCGCCTGGAACAATTCGCGAATCATCCGCGATCGGGTCGCCGAATCGGTCTCGGAATGGAGGCGGGATGCCGCAGGCGACATCGCCGTTTTCGGCAGCGGTGCGCTGGTCTCCAGCCTCCTGCCGCTGGGGTTGATCGACGAGCTGCGCCTGTTCGTTCACCCGACGCTCCTTGGCCGCGGCCGGCCCGAGTTCCATCCCATGCCGGGACGGGTCGAACTGCAGTTCAAGAGCGTCCGCTGCATGCAGTCCGGGGTGGTGTTGCTCACCTACCAGCGGCCGCTGGCCCGCTCTGCTTGACGCGGGCCGCTTGCAATCATCGGCAATGCCGGCGGCGTTGGTGGAGTCCCGCGGCTTTGCGGCGTTCCTCGCCGCGCTGCTGCCGCAGTTCATCGATCCAGAGGTTCCGGCACTCCGGCAAGCCGCCGCCCTGGCCTGCGTCTTCATTCTTCTGGCCCTGTGCACGGACACGATGTACGTGCTCCTGGCCTCCGCGCTCGGCGCAGCCATCGGACGGTGGGCCGGTTCGCGCCGCTATGGGCGCTACCTCACCGCCGCGAGCTTGATCGGGCTCGGGTTCTACGCGGCGCTGGCGAATCCGCGAGGCTCCCGATGACCGCGGCGTCCCTCCCGGCAGACGAACGTTCCCGCCGCAGCGGCCCCCGTGCCCGCGGGCCGCCTACTCGTTCAGGTCTTCGAGTGCGAGCCCCCGGGTGGCGGGTCCGAATAATCCGATCACGGCGACGCCCAGGATCATGGCGCCTCCGATGAAAGCCGCCACCGCGGGCACGCCGCCGGCGGTCAGCAGGGCGCCGACGAGGAGTCCGGCGAATGCGGCGGCGAGCCGGCTCCACGAATAGACGAAGCCGGTGGCGCGCGACCGGATGCGCGTCGGGAAGAGTTCCGCCTGGTACCCGTGATAGGCATAGGACATGATGTTGGCGGCGAGCGTGAACGCGATGCCCATCGACACGAGCACGGCGGGCGACGTCGCCGCCGCAAAAATTCCCATCGATATCCCCATGCAGATCAGGCCGCCGATGATCTGGGTTCTGCGCTCCAGCGAGTCGGCAAACAAGCCGCCCAGGAGCGGTCCCACCGGCTGCGCCAGCGCAATCATGAACCCGTACTCGAGCCCGTGCGTGAGACTGATGCCCCGGGCCATCAGGAGCGTTGGAACCCAGGAGTTGAAGCCGTAGAAGCCGATCACCTGCGCGGCATTGAACACCGACAGCATGACGGTGCGGCCGCGATACCGGGCCGCAAATATTTCCGCGAGCTTCGCCGGCGCCTGCGGCCCGGCGTCCGCTGCGCCGCGCCGCTCGGGCGCGGCCGGCAGCGGCCCGGCGCTGCTTCCAGCCGCTCCCCGGCTTTCGAGCTGTCTCAAGATGGCCTCCGCCTCCTCGATCCTGCCCTGGGCGGCGAGCCAGCGCGGGCTCTCCGGAATGCCCGCCCGCAATCCCCACACGGCCACCGCGCCGGCGCCTCCGAGCACCACGACCCAGCGCCACCCATCCACGCCCGCGGGCTTCAGCGGAACCAGCCACCACGCGAGCAGGGCGACCACGGGGACGATGCAAAAGGAGATGAATTGATTGAAGCAGAAGGCGCGGCCGCGCAGCGTGCGCGGCACCAGCTCGACGATGTAGGTGTCGATGGTGATCAGCTGCACGCCGAATCCCATGCCCGCGATGCAGCGCCAGAGATTCAAGGCCTGTCCGGTTTGCTGGAACGCCATGATGACCGTGCAGGCGGCGTACCAGACCAGGGACCAGGTGAACGTCGCCTTCCGGCCCCAGCGGTCCGCCGCGTGGCCCAGCAGCACGACGCCGGCCCACAATCCGGCAAAGGTCGCGAATACGAAAGTGCCGAATCCGGCCACCCGAATCGACTTCAGCGCGGCGAAGACGCCGAGGGATTGCGGCGTGAACAACGCCGAGTTGACCATTCCGGGGGCGACATAAGCCGTGAAGAACAAGTCGTAGAATTCGAACACGCTGCCGAGGGAGATGAGGAACACGATCTTCCAGACGGCGCGGGCCGGCAGCCGGTCGAGTCGGGCGGCGATGTCGCCCGCCAGGTGGGGAGTCCTCATGCGGTGAGTCGCTGCGCCGCTGGCAGCTCCCTCCGCGCCGGGAATTCGTCATGGTCTTCGGCGCCGTTGCCGCCTAAAATCCGCTGCATGACCTCCGTGATCAAGTTTCCCGACATGCGGCCGCCGCCGCGGCGCGACCCGATACGCGAACCGCCGGCGCCCTCGGAGTTCCGGCTGTCCTCGCCGGCGATCATAGCCTCGCGGCCCGGCGTCAGGATCAAGGGCTTGAGCCGCAAGCGCTTGTTCTTCTGGCTGGGCGTGGCCGTGGCGCTGCATGCCGCGCTGTTCCTGGCGATCTGGCTGATGCCGCCGCTGCGAATTCCCTGGAGCCCGCCGCCCGAGGCCTGGGTTCCGGTCGTCTCAGTGCCTGCGCAGGCGCCGGCCGCGCCCAGCACGCCATCACCCGCCGCGCCGGCGCCCGAGAAGCCGCGAGCGCACCGGACCCCGGTCCCGGCGGCGCCCGCAGCGCCGCTCCCCCGGACTTGAAGTAAGCCCACGACCCGCTGCCCCCTCAACCCGAAGCGGCGGCGATTTTTGCGAGCCCGGCTTCGATGGCCAGCCGCGCTTCCTCATTGAGCTGGCGAGGATTCTTGCCCTGGGGGGAGATCGCTTCGCCGATCACCACGCGGATGGTTCCCGGCTTCTTGATGATGCTGCGGCGCGGCCAGAATGCGCCGGCGTTGTGCGATAGCGGAATCATGAGCTTGCCGGTTGCGGCGGCGAGCAGCGCGCCGCTCACGCCGAATCGCTTGGTCTCGCCCGCGGCCACCCGCGTGCCCTCGGGAAAAATGATGACCCACAAGCCGTCCGCGAGCCGCGCCTTGCCCTGCTCGACGACCTGGTTCACCGCGCGGTGGCCTACGCCCCGGTTGATCGCGATGGACTTCAAGAGCTTCAGGCCCCAGCCGATGAACGGTATCCACAACAGCTCGCGTTTCAACACCCACACGTGCGGCGGAAAGATGACGAACTGCGCGATGGTTTCCCAGGCCGAGGTGTGGTTGCTCATGACGATGTGATTGCCCTCAGGGATGCGCTCGCGGCCCTCGACGACGTATTTCAGGCCGCACAGCCGTTCCAGCACCCAGAAGAGACACCGCGCCCAGAGCCGCGCGACCTCGAACTGAAAGCGGTACGGCGCCCAGAAGCACAGCGACATGAAGGCGCCGAACACGCACGCAGAGACCATCATGTACGCGGTGAACAGCAGCGAGCGAAATGCCAGCATGAAGATCCTCAGCCCGGCAGCCGCGACAGGTCCGCGACTCCGCCCAGCAGCGACTGCACCTTCCCCAGCAGCGCCAGACGGTTGTTGCGCACGTCGGGATTTTCATCCATGACCATGACCTGATCGAAGAACTCGTCGACGGCCCCCGCGAGTCCGGTGAGGCGGGTCAGCGCCTCCGTGTAGCGGCGCTCCAGCAGGGCCTGCGCGACGGCGCCGCTCAAGTCCGTGACGGCCCGGTACAGCGCCGCCTCGGCGTCGTGCGTGAGGGCCGCCGGCTGCACCGCGGCATCGGCGCTCGGCGGCGCCTTGCGCAGGATGTTCACGATGCGCTTGTTGATGGCCGTCAGCACGGGCGCTTCGGGCAGTTGCAAGAACGCCTTCAGCGCCTCGAGGCGCTGCTCGGCATCCAAGGGCGAATGCGGCCGCAGGGCCAGCACCGCATCGAGCATTTCGGGCGTCGTGCCGGCCCGCTCGAGCAGCAGCCCGCGCAGGCGCTCGGCAATGAAGTCGTAGACTTCCTCCGCGACCCCCGGGCGCTGCACCGGCTGGTCGGTCGCCGAGGCGCGCAGCAGTGCGTGCAGGTCGAGGTCCAGCCGGCATTCCAGCAGGATGCGCAATACGCCGAGCGCCGCGCGGCGCAACCCGAAGGGATCCTTGGTCCCGGTCGGGCGTTGTTCGATGGCGAAAATTCCGACCAGCGTGTCGATCTTGTCCGCCAGACTGAGCGCCTGGCCGGACCGGGTCACCGGGAGCGCGTCGCCGGCGTAGCGCGGCCGGTAGTGCTCCTCGATCGCACGCGCGACTTCCTCGGGCTCGCCCTGAGCCTCGGCATAATACCGGCCCATGATCCCCTGCAGCTCCGGAAACTCACCCACCATGGCGCTCATGAGGTCGGCCTTCGCAAGCTCCGCCGAACGTGTCACCAGTGTTGCTGAAGCACCTATACGTTCACCGATATCCGCCGCGAGCAGCCGCACTCTCTCCGTCTTCTGCGCGTAGCTCCCCAGCTTGGTCTGGAACGTCACGCCGCCGAGGCGTTCCGCGAGGCTGTCGAGCGAAGCTTTCCGGTCCTGGGCCCAAAAGAAGGCGGCATCGCTGAGGCGCGGCCGCACCACGCGCTCGTTGCCTTCGCGCACCTTGGAGGGGTCGCGGCTTTGGATGTTGCTCACCGTGACGAAGCCGCCGTTCAGGCGCCCATCGGCGCCCTCCACCGGGAAGTAGCGCTGGTGATCCTGCACCGTGGCGATCACCACTTCGCGCGGCAGCTCGAGGAAGCGTTCATCGAAGCGGCCGGCAATGGGCACGGGCCATTCGACCAGTGCGGTCACTTCATCCAGCAGGTCGGGCTCGATCAGGGCCGTGCCGCCCGTCTCGGCCGCCGCCGCCATGACGCCCGCGCGGATCATGTCCCGGCGCTTCGCGAAATCCGCTACGACCTTGGCGCGGCGCAGTTGGCCCTCATACGACCGGGGCCGCTTCACCACCAGCGCGCGGGGAGCGTGGAAGCGATGGCCGTGGGTGATCCGGCCCGCCGTCGCTCCGAGCACCTCGATCGGCACGACTTCCTCGCCGAACAGCAGCAGCACACTGTGCACCGGCCGCACGAATTCCACCGCCGAGGCGCCCCACCGCATGCGCTTCGCGATGGGCAGCGCCGCAATGGCCTGGTTGACGATTCCCCCGAGCAACGTGACCGTCGCGGCGCCCGGTTCGCAGCCGCGATAGACCATCCAAGCTCCCTTCTCGGTGGTCAGCCGTTCGAGGTCGGCCACCGCCACGCCGCAGCTCTTGGCGAAGGCCGTGGCGGCCTGCGTGGGCGCCCCGGCGGCATCGAACGCGCTGGACACGGGCGGCCCGCGCCGCTCCACGCGGCGGTCCGGCGCGAACTCGGCGCAGGCGTCGATGCGCACGGCGAGACGCCGCGGCGTCGCGTAGCCGTGAGCTTTGCGGTGTGGAATGCCGGCATCGTCCATTCCTTTGGTGAGCCCTGCCGTGAGCGCCGCCGCAAGGCTCGGCAGCGTCCGCGGCGGCAGTTCCTCGGTGCCCAATTCGAACAACAGGTCGCGCGTGCTCATCAGGCGACCTTGGCGGCGGTTTTCAACAGAGGAAAGCCCAGGGCTTCGCGGCTTTCGCGATAGCCCTCGGCGACCCCCCGGGCCAGCGTCCGCACGCGCAGGATGAAGCGCTGACGCTCGGTGACGGAGACGGCGTGCCGGGAGTCCAGCAGATTGAAGGAGTGCGATGCCTTCACCATTTGCTCGTACGCGGGCAGCACGAGCTTGTCCTCGAGCAGCCTGCGGCAGGCCGCTTCGTAGATGTCGAACTGCGCGAACAGCACCGCGCAGTCGGCCTTCTCGAAATTGTAGGTCGATTGCTCGACCTCATTTTGGTGGAACACGTCGCCGTAGGTGATGGCGCCGAACGGGCCGTCGGCCCAGACGATGTCGAAAATGCTTTCCTTGCCCTGGATGTACATGGCCAATCGCTCGAGGCCGTAGGTGATCTCGCCCATCACCGGCCGGCAGTCGAGTCCGCCGACCTGTTGAAAGTACGTGAACTGCGAGACCTCCATGCCGTTCAGCCACACCTCCCAGCCGAGGCCCCAGGCGCCGAGGGTGGGCGATTCCCAGTTGTCCTCGACGAAACGGACGTCGTGGGTCAGGAGGTCGAAGCCGAGCGCGCGCAGCGAGCCCAGGTACAGCTCCTGGAAATCGTCGGGTGAGGGTTTGATGCTGACCTGGAACTGGTAGTAATGCTGCAGCCGAAACGGATTTTCGCCATAGCGTCCGTCGGTCGGGCGCCGCGAGGGTTGCACGTAGGCCGCGCTCCAGGGCTCGGGCCCAACGGCACGGAGAAACGTCGCCGTGTGAAAAGTGCCGGCGCCCATTTCCATGTCATACGGTTGCAGGATGATGCAGCCCTGATCGCACCAATATTTCTGCAGCGCAAAAATCAGATCCTGGAAGGTTTGCGGCGGCGCGGCTGGGGCTTTGGGCATCGGGAGCTCGGGGGTTGGCAACGGCGGCGAGTATAGCGATGCGCCGCACACGCTGTCCTTCTGAGCGATGCTAAAGACCTCCCGGATACGCGCGGGCGCCGATGCACCCGTTTGGATCACGCTGCGGCCGCTCCTGCCGATTCTGCGGTCGGCGTCTCATTCCCGCCGCAACCGGCGATCCCAATCGGTGCATGTGCACTAAAATGGGGCGCTAATCGGCGCCGCTTGCCGCATAATGGAGCGCGCACTTGCGCCATAGAGCCGCAAGTACTTGATCGATATGCACCGGCTCCTGGCACAGTTGCTGCATTGTCGAGAGGACCCGGCGCGGGGCCGGGCCAATAAAGCCAATACACTTCGCGAGGATGCCCATGACTCCGGCCGATGTTCTGAAATTGATTGCCGAAAAAGAAGCAAAATTTGCCGATCTGCGCTTTACCGACACCATCGGCAAGGAACAGCACGTCACCGTCCCGACGCGGCTGGTGGACGAAGGGTTCTTCAAGGACGGCAAGATGTTCGACGGCTCGTCCATCGGCGGATGGAAGGGCATCAACGAATCGGACATGATCTTGATGCCGGATCCCTCGACCGCGGTGATCGACCCCTTCTACGAAGAGACCACGGTCAACCTGCGCTGCGACGTGATCGAACCCACCACCATGCAGGGCTACGGCCGCGACCCGCGCTCGCTCGCGAAGCGCGCGGAGGCGTACCTCAAGTCCTCCGGCGTGGCGGACTCGGCTTTGTTCGGACCCGAAAACGAATTCTTCATTTTCGACAACGTGACGTCGAGTTCCGGCATGAACGGCTGCGCCTACTCGGTGGACTCCTATGAAGGGGCGTGGAATTCCGGCAAGACCTACGAGGACGGCAACCGCGGCCATCGGCCGGGCGTCAAGGGCGGCTACTTTCCGGTGCCTCCGGTGGACGCACAGCAGGACATTCGCACGGCGATGTCGATGGCCTGCGAGGAAATGGGGCTGAAATTCGAGGTGCATCACCACGAGGTCGCGACGGCCGGTCAGGGCGAGATCAACGTCGCCGCGAACACGCTGACCAAGAAGGCCGACGAAGTCCAGATTCTCAAGTACGCTCTGCAAAACGTCGCCAACGGCTATGGCAAGACCCTGACGTTCATGCCGAAGCCGATCGTCGGCGACAACGGCAGCGGCATGCATGTGCACCAGTCGCTGCAAAAGGACGGCAAGCCGCTGTTCGCCGGCGACAAGTACGGCGGCCTGTCGGACACGGCGTTGTACTACATCGGCGGCATCATCAAGCACGCGCGTGCGCTGAATGCGTTCACCAACGCGAGCACGAACTCCTACAAGCGCCTGGTGCCGGGATTCGAGGCGCCGGTGAAGCTCGCCTATTCGGCGCGCAACCGCTCGGCGTCCATCCGCATCCCCTGGATTCCGAACCCCAAGGGCCGGCGCATCGAGGTGCGTTTTCCGGATGCCACCGCCAACCCGTATTTCGCGTTCTCGGCCATGCTGCTCGCCGGAATCGACGGCATCCAGAACAAGATCCATCCCGGCGATCCGGCGGACAAGGATCTGTACGACCTGGAGCCGGAGGAGGACAAGAAGATCCCGACGGTGTGCCATTCGCTCGACATGGCGCTCGACTGCCTGGACAAGGACCGGGCGTTCCTGAAGGCCGGCGGTGTCTTCACGGACGATCTCATCGACGCGTACATCGAGCTGAAGATGAAGGAAGTCACGCGGCTGCGCATGACCACTCATCCCATCGAGATCGAGATGTACTACAGCTTGTGAGTCTGTCCGGGGGGTGCAGCAGCGCGACTTAGGTGACGGCGGTCACGCCGCCGTCACGCCGTTTTGTGGACTTGGGGCGATGGGGCTATGCTGCTGAATCATGCGCGTTCGCGGACTTTGGATGGTTCTTGGCCTCACCTTGGCTGTCACGGCTGGGGCCACCGTCATCTACAAATGGGTCGATGCCGACGGCGTGGTGCATTATTCGGATCAGGAGGTGCCCGGGGCGGAGAAACTGATCATCTCCCCGGGGTCCTCCAACGGCATTGGCGGCCCTACCCGTTCACAGGGGCAGCCTTCAGCGGCCAAGCCGTTGAAAAATCAGCGTTTCAGTCTATTCGCGATCGAGTCGCCGGCGAAGGAACAGGTGTTCTTCGGCGACGACGTCGTGCCGGTGCGCCTCGGGCTCGAGCCCGGTCTGCAGCCGCAACAGCAACTCACCTGGAATTTGAACGGCAGCCCCCTGTCCGACCAGGGGCCCACGGCCGTCTCCTTCCTCCTGCCGGCGCAACCCCGCGGCACCTACGTTCTCACGGCGACGGTCAGGGACGGGGCGACCGGCGAGACGCAGACGGACACCGTCACCTTCTACGTTCGCCAGCCCTCGAATCTGGACCCGCTGCGCAGGAAGTAACCTCGGCCGCGGCCGGTGCAGGTGCGCCGCATGTCGGCTGAGCTGCGGCTCCCCGCGCTGTCCATCGAGGGCACCGAGGTCCTCGACGCGCTCGTGACCAGCGTGTTCCTGCTGGATCAGGATCTCAACGTCGCCTACCTCAATGCCGCGGGTCAAACCTTGCTCGGTCTGGGGGCCAATCAAGCGCTCGGCCGGCGCTTCACGGAGCTGGCGCGCGGCGCCGAGACCTTGGGAGTTTTGTTCGAGCGCGCCCACCTGGGCGGCGAAGGTGTCGTGCAGCGCGAATTGGCCTGGCCGGGAGCCGGGGGCGTCGATCGCATTCTGGACTGCGCCGTGACGCAGGTGGCGTTCGGGCAGGTGCCGCGGCTGCTGCTCGAGATCGAGGACATCACCCAGCACCGCCGCCTGACCCGCGAGAATGCGCTGTTGGCGCAGCTCGGCGGCAGCCGGCTCATGGTCCGGCAACTGGCGCATGAGATCAAGAATCCGCTCGGCGGCCTGCGCGGCGCGGCGCAGCTGCTCGAGCGCGAGCTCCTCGATCCTTCCTTACGCGAATACACGCGGGTCATCATCAGCGAGGCCGACCGGCTCGCGAACCTGCTCGATTCCATGCTGGGTCCCGGCCGGCCCCCTGCGAAGCAGCTCGTCAACGTGCACGAGCTCCTGGAGCGGGTCTATCACCTGCTGCGCAGCGAAGCCCCGCCGGGCGTGGCCATCGACCGCGACTACGATCCGAGCCTGCCCGCGCTCGCCGTGGACCCGAACCACATCATTCAAGCCATGCTGAACCTCGGGCGGAACGCCATTCAGGCGCTGGCGGGCGGCGCAGTGCCCGCGCCGCGCCTGGTGCTGCGGACCCGCGCCGCCAACAGCGTCAGCATCGGCGCGCGGCGCCATCGGCTGGTGGCGTCGATTCAGTTCGAAGACAACGGGCCCGGCGTGCTCTCGGAAATTCGCGACACGATTTTCTACCCCTTGGTCTCCGGCCGGTCCGAAGGCACCGGCCTGGGGCTGGGCATCGCCCAGGATCTCGTCAGCCGCCACGGCGGTCTCATCGAGTTCGACAGTGTCCCGGGCAGGACCGTCTTCGTAATTTTTCTCCCAATGGACACCGTATGAATGCAAAGCCGCTGAGTGTTTGGTTGGTCGACGACGATGCGTCCATCCGCTGGGTGCTGGAGAAGGCCCTGAAGAGCGGAGGCATGTTCGCGAAGTGCTTCGATGGCGCCGACAACGCGTTGAGCGCCCTGCGCAACGACGCGCCCGACGTGCTCATGACCGATATCCGGATGCCGGGGCGCAGCGGTCTCGATCTGCTGAAGGAAATCCAGGCATCGCGCCCCGGCTTGCCGGTGATCGTGATGACGGCGCACTCGGACCTGGACGCCGCAGTGGCGGCGTATCAGGGCGGCGCCTTCGAGTACCTGCCCAAGCCTTTCGACATCGACAAGGCGGTGGATCTGGTGCGCCGCGCCGCGCAGCAGGCCACGATGTCGACGGATTTCGAGGCCGCGCGCCCCAACATTCCCGAACTGCTGGGTCAGGCGGCGGCCATGCAGCAGGTGTTCCGCGCCGTGGGGCGCCTGTCGCGATCGAGCATGACCGTGCTCATCACCGGCGAATCGGGAACCGGAAAGGAGCTCGTGGCGCACGCGCTGCACCGGCACAGCCCGAGGTCCAACAAGGCCTTCGTCGCCCTCAATACGGCGGCCTTCACGGCGGACCTGTTGGAGTCCGAGCTGTTCGGCCACGAGAAGGGCGCGTTCACCGGCGCCGATGCGCTGCGCCGCGGCCGTTTCGAGCAGGCCGACGGCGGCACGCTGTTTCTCGACGAGATCGGCGACATGTCTCCCGCTCTGCAGACGCGGCTGCTGCGCGTGCTGGCCGAGGGCGAGTTCTACCGGGTGGGCGGGCAGACCCCCGTCAAGGTGGACGTGAGAGTCATCGCCGCGACCAATCAGGATCTCGAAGGCCGCGTGAAGTCCGGGCATTTTCGCGAGGACCTGCTGCACCGGCTGAACGTCATTCGCATCGAGATCCCGCCGCTGCGCGAGCGCCGCGAGGACATACCCGAGCTGTTGCGTCACTACTTGAATTTGGCGGCCCGGGAACTGGGCGTCGAGCCGAAGCTGCTCATGGCCGCCGCCGAAGCCGCATTGGTCAACTTCGACTGGCCGGGCAACGTGCGCCAGCTCGTCAACGCGTGCCGGCGCCTCACGGTCACCGCGCCGGGCCGGGAGATCCGCATGGAAGATATTCCGCCGGATCTCGGCGGATTGCCGGCGGGCCAGCCGGCCAGCCATGACTGGACCACGAAGCTCTCGCACTGGGCGGAGCAGGAGCTGGACGCAGGCACGGAGCGCCTGCTGGATCAGGCGGTCCCGGAGGTCGAACGCATTCTGATCCGCGTGGCTCTGCGCAAGGCCGACGGCATGAAGCAGGACGCGGCCAAGCTCTTGGGGTGGGGCCGCAACACGCTCACGCGCAAAATGAAGGAACTCGGCATGGAGGACGTGGCCTAGAGGCTGTCTCAGGCTGGCGTACCTGACCCGCAGGGCGCGCGCAACTGACGCTCGCCGCGCCCGCCCGCGGGCCGCGTCATGGACGCGCCTCACGGCCGCCCGCCCGCGGGCCGCGTACCGCAGCGCGGCGCTATAATAAAATTCATCATGGCCGACTTCATTTCGCGCACCCTCGGCGTATCCGAACGCATCGTCTACGGAAACTCCGTGGCCGACTGGCTCCTGGCCGGCATCGTCGCGGTTGCCGTGTGGTCCGCCCTGTCGCTGCTGGGGCGGCTGAGCGCGGCGCGCGCCAAGCGCCACGGGGCCGGCCATCATTCCATCGGGGTCCAGCTGGTCCTGCATCTGCTCGGCAACACCCGGCAGTTTTCCGTCGTGGCGGTGGCGTTGTATGCGGGCCAGGCGAACCTGGTCCTGCCGCCGCGCTGGGACCGCCTCCTCTGGGACATCGTCCTGGTGCTGATCCTCGTCCAGGTCGGGCTCTGGGCCGGACGCGCGCTGCGCTTCTACCTGCGGCTCAAGGAAGCCGCCAGCGGGCAGGACCGCCTGTTCGCCGGATCCCTGAACATCATCGGCTTCGTGGCGGGGCTCCTGATCTGGTCGCTGGTCATCCTGGTGGCCCTGGAGAATCTCGGCGTCAACATCACGGCGCTGCTGGCGGGATTGGGCGTCGGCGGCGTCGCCGTGGCGCTCGCCCTGCAGAACATCCTGGGGGATCTGTTCGCCTCGCTGTCCATCGCGCTCGACAAGCCCTTCGTGGTGGGCGACTCGTTGACCATCGACGCCTTCACGGGCACGGTGCAGCGCATCGGCATCAAGACCACGCGGCTGCTCAGCGAGTCGGGCGAGCAGATCATCTTGTCCAATGCCGACATCTTGAAGAGCCGCGTCCGCAACTACGGCCGGATGGCGGAACAGCGCGTGCTGGCGACGCTGCGCGTGGCCTACGCCACCCCGGCCGAGAGGCTCGCGCAAGTCCCCAAGCTCATGGAGGGCATCGTCCGCGAACAGGCGCATGCGCGCTTCGAGCGGTGTCACCTCATCTCCATCGGCGAGTCGTCGCTGCGTTTCGAATTGTCCTATTTCACCCAGGCGCCGCAGCTGCATCCGGCGCTCGACCTGCAGCAGGCGGTGAATCTGCGCATCATCGACGAGTTCCGCAGGCTCGGCATCGAATTCGCGTATCCCACGCAGCGTGTGCTCGTAGAGCCGTAACGACGATGTTTCACGTCGTCCTGTACGAGCCGGAGATCCCGCCCAATACCGGCAACGTCATCCGGCTGTGCGCCAACAGCGGGGCGGCACTGCACCTGGTCAAGCCGCTCGGGTTCCGCCTGGACGACCGCAGCCTGCACAGGTCCGGCCTCGATTATCACGATCTCGCGGACGTGCGGGTGCACGCGAATCTCGAGGCGTGCCTCGACGGATTGGCCCATGAGCGGGTGTTCGCGGTGGAGACCGGCGCGGGACGGCGCTACTCCGAGATCGCGTATCGGGCCGGGGACGTCCTGGTGTTCGGCCCCGAAACGCGCGGGCTGCCCGGCGCGGTGCTGAATCGCATCGGCCGCGAGAACGGCGTTTACATTCCCATGAAGCCGCAGAGCCGCAGCATCAACCTCTCCAACGCCGTGGCCATCGTGGCCTTCGAGGCCTGGCGCCAGATCGGATTCATCGGGGGATGCGGCGCCTGACGGGCGCCCGCGCGCGGATCGCCGGCGGGCGGCCGTCCCCCAAGGGCGGCGCCCCGGCCTGCCTAAGGTCCGGGCGGCAGGCCGAACAGCGCCCGGTCGTCCTTGCGCGTGAGCGCGCGGTCCAGCCACGCCTGCAGCTCGGCTTGGTCGAATTCGCCGTTTCGCACCTTGTCCAGAACGACGCTGCCGACCAGGAATTTGCGGCGCGTCTCGGCCTTGCGGTCGCGCTGCGCATCGCGCGCGCGCTTGCGTGCCTCGATGCGCTGTTGGCGCAGCTTCAGCTGCGCAAGACGCTCCTGGAGCGTTTCGATCTGAACGTCGATTTTCGCCATGGCCGTCGTTCGCGCGTCACCTCGAACCCTGAGGGCCCGCATGATACTCGGAAGCGGGGGACAACTATGCCAGAATGTGCGCCGGATCAATGGCGGAAGCCCGGGCATTTTCATGGCCGAACGACCTCAAGTTACCCTGCATCGCCTGAATCGAATGCGCTCGGCGCACGAGAAGATCGCGGCGCTGACCTGCTACGACGCGGCGTTCGCCCGGCTCCTCGACGACGCCGGGGTCGACGTGCTGCTCGTGGGCGACTCTCTCGGCACGGTCATCCAGGGAAACTCGAGCACCCTGCCCGTGTCGATCGCGGAGATGGCCTATCACACGCGCTGCGTGGCGAAGGGCAATCGGACGGCATTCGTGATTGCGGACCTGCCGTTCGGCAGCTATCAGGAGTCGCCGGCGCAGGCGGTGCAGAACGCCGTGCTGTTGATGCAGGCCGGCGCGCACATGGTCAAGCTCGAGGGCGGCGGTTGGACCGCGCCCATCGTGCGGCTCCTCGTGGAGCGCGGCATTCCCGTCTGCGCCCATCTCGGCTTCACGCCCCAATCCGTGCATGCGCTGGGCGGCTATCGCATCCAGGGGCGTGAGGAGGCGGCGGCGGCCACGCTGCTCGCGCATGCGAAGGAGCTGGAGGAAGCCGGCGCGGCGATGCTGATCCTGGAGCTCATGCCCTCGGCGGTGGCGGGAAAGGTGACCGCCGGCCTTTCCATACCGGTCATCGGCATCGGCGCGGGCGCCGATTGCAGCGGGCAGGTGCTGGTATTGCACGACATGCTCAACGTCACGCACGGCAAGCAGCCGAGATTCGTCCGAAACTTCATGGACGGCAGCGCCGGCTTGCGGGATGCCGTGGAGTCCTACGTGAGGGACGTGAAAAGCGGCGCCTTTCCGGAAGAAGCCAAGCACGGCTATTGAGCGTGCGCGCCATGCAAATTTTTCATAGCGTCGCGGAGCTGCGCAGCGCGCTGCGGGGACATCACGACCACTGCCTGGTTCCCACCATGGGCAACCTGCACGCCGGGCATTTGTCGCTGGTGCGCTGCGCGGCGGCTCACGGCAATCCCGTGGTCGCGAGCATCTTCGTCAACCGCCTGCAATTCGCGCCGCAGGAGGACTTCGAGGAGTATCCCCGCACTTTCGTGCGCGATTGCGAACTGCTGGAAAGCGCCGGTTGCGGCTATCTGTTCGCGCCCGGCGAGCCCGACATGTACCCGCAGCCCCAGACCTATCGCGTGCAACCGCCGCCGGCGCTCGCGGACATCCTGGAGGGCCGTTTCAGGCCCGGGTTCTTCGGCGGCGTGTGCACGGTGGTCCTCAAGCTCTTCAATATCGTGCAGCCGCTGACGGCGGTCTTCGGCAAGAAGGACTATCAGCAGCTGCTGGTGATTCGCGGCATGGTGGAGCAATGCGCGCTGCCCATCGGGATCATCGGCGCGGAAACCGTGCGCGAGCCCGGCGGCCTGGCGCTGTCGTCGCGCAACGGCTATTTGAGCGAACCGCTGCGCGTGGAGGCGGCGCGGTTGCATCATGAACTCGAGATCATCGCGCGCGGCGTGCGCGACGGGCGCCGGGATTACGCCGTGCTCGAGGCGGCGGCGTCGAACGCCCTGCAGGCGCGCGGATGGCTGCCGGATTATGTTGCGATCCGCCGGCGGGCGGATCTCGCGGAGCCCGGCGGCGAGGCGCCGCTGGTCGTGCTCGCCGCGGCGAAGTTGGGCGAGACGCGGCTGATCGACAACCTCGAGATCTAGGCGCCTGTCTGGGCCGTCCGCGCGGCCGCGCAGCCTCTAAGGATTGTCGTCCGTTCGCCGGCCTGGGCTCGACCGGCGCTCCTTCGGCACGGGCGCCGCACGCCGCAGTCCCATGACGTCGTCCTTGCGGCGCGGCGTCATGGCGCGCCGGTCCGAGTGATGCTTGTACATGCAGGTACACGATTCCGCCGACGTGCACTGGGGCAGCGGCAGGCGCGGGGCCTCCCTCGACAGGTAGCGCATGCCGATGCGTCCGCGTGCGGCCTCGCAGCACCAGCGTCCCGTCACGATGGACACCGCATGCCACGGGGTGCTCCGCTGCGGCGGCGCCGACGCTTTACCCCTCAGATTGATATGCGAAGATTTCTTGTCCATGGGCGGGCTCGGCAAATCCATTGGTTTTTGTAAGGCGCCGCGCGTTGCCCGCCGGCGCACCCCAAGATGGCTTTTTAGCACAGAATCGCCTCTCCGGTGAATGCGCCGGATGCTGCGCCGTTCTCAGTCGCCCTCGAAGCGCATGTCGCGGCTCATCAGGTCCTGCACCGCTTCGCGGATCGGCTTGGCCTCGTGCACCACGCGGAAAACTTCCCGGCAGATCGGCATCTCGACCGACAGCCGTTCTGCCACACGACATATCGCCTGCGAGGCGGGGACCCCCTCGACCACCTGATGAATGCTGCACTGCGCATCCTGGATGGCCCGGCCGCGGCCCAGCGCCAGCCCGAGGCGCCGATTTCGCGATTGGTCGTCGGTGCAGGTCAGCACCAAATCGCCGAGACCCGCCAGGCCCATGAAGGTCTCGCGTTGCGCGCCGAGCTTCACGCCGAGGCGCATCATCTCGGCCAGGCCGCGGGTGATCAATGCGACCCGCGTGTTGGCGCCAAAACCCATGCCGTCGGCTATCCCGGCGCCGATGGCGATGACGTTCTTGACGGCGCCGCCGACCTCGACCCCCATGATGTCCGTTTGCATGTAGACGCGAAAATTCGGTCCCGACAGCCTCTGGGCCAACGCTTGCGCGAAGCCCGGGTCGCGCGAGGCGACCGTCATGGCGGTCGGCAGGCCCTGACCCACTTCCTTCGCAAAGGTCGGGCCGGACAGCACGGCGCCGGCCCGTGCGCCCAGGACGTCGCTCGCGACCTGATGCGGCAGCAACCCCGAGGCAATCTCGAAGCCCTTGCTGGCCCACGCGACGCGCGTGCCCTGGCCGAGGTGAGGCTCGATCAGATTCAACGTGGCGCGGAAGGCGTGCGAGGGCACCGCGATCAGCGCGTCGCGCACGCCGCCCAGCGCCCGCGCGAGATCGGATTCGACGATGAGCGACGGCGGAAACGCCGCATCCGGAAGATAGCGCTCATTGCAGCGCGCGCGCCGCAGGGCGTCCATGTGCGCGCCGTCCCGGCCCCACAAATGAGTGGCGTGTCCGGCGCGGGCCAGCTGGATGGCGAGAGCCGTGCCCCACGAGCCGGCGCCGATGACCGCCATCGGCTGCTGGCTCGTGCCCGGCATGCGCGAATCCTTAGCCTAATTGACCAGGGTGGGCTGGGGCGATTCCGACGCCTGGGCGAACAGGGCGTCGAAATTGACCAAGGGCAGCAGGAAGTTGGGAAAGCCGCCCTTGACGATGAGCTCGGAGACGGCCTCGCGCGCGTAGGGAAACAGCACGCTCGGACAAAAGCTCCCGACGAGGCGCTTGAGATCCTCGACCGAGGCGCCGGCAATGCCGAACACCCCCGCCTGCTTCACCTCCACCAGGTACAGCGTCGCCTCGCCGTGCTTCGCTTCCAGCGTGATGGTCAGCAGCACCTCGCGCACGTTCGGAGCGATCTCGTCGGCGGTGGTGTTCATGTTGAGCTGGAATTTCGGTTCCCACGCCTGACTGGTCGGCAGCCGCGGGCCGTTCGGCGACTCGTAGGAGCAGTCCTTGAGATACACGCTCTGCAAAGTCACCTGCACCCCGCCGACATTGGCCTGGGGAGGTTCGGTTCTCACTTCGTTCATCAAGCCCCCTGAATGAGTCGATCCAGCTCGCCGGTGCCGTCGAGCGCGTATAGGTCATCGAACCCGCCGACGTGGCGGTCGCCGATAAAAATTTGTGGAACGGTACGCCGTCCGCTGCGCTCCGTCATTTCCTCACGCAAGCGCGCGTCATCGTCCACGTCGATTTCCTTGAATGCCACGTTCTTGCCGGTCAGCAGCTGCTTGGCCCGCTGGCAGTACGGGCACCAGCCCGTCATGTACATGGTAATCGCCGGTTGTGTCACTTGTTCGCCGCTTTGCCGCCGGCCGCGGCTTTCGTCAGCGGCAGGTTGTCCTTGACCCAGGCCTTCAGTCCGCCCTGCAGGTTGAACACCTTGTTGAAGCCCAAGGCGTTCAAGGTGCGCACCGCGCCGGCGCCGCCGGCGCCGCTGTCGTCGTAGGCGATCACCGGCTTGTCGCGCCATTTCTTCAAGGCGTCGGCTTGTGCCGCAAGCTCCGCAGCAGGCACATTGCGGGCCTCGCCGATGTGGCCCGCATCGAAGGCCTCGCGGGGACGCAGGTCCAGCACGAGGGCGCCTTGATTCATGAGCCGGACCGCCTGCACGGCGGTCAGGGCGGCGAGAGCCTGTATCCGCTGTTGCACCTCGTAGGCCACCAGCGTCAGCGCCACCAGGGCAGCGCCGCCCGCAAGGTAAGGATGATGGGAAAGGAACTCTAGGAATCGCTGCATGCGGTGAGGAAGGGGCGCTTTAGGGACTTTTCGGGCGCGCAAGTATAGCAGCGGCCACAAGGCTTGTATGCTTGCCGTCCTGACTTTGAGCGATCACGAGATGCTTCGATATATCAAAGACTTATGGTGGGCGTTGGCGATGACCGCGGTGCTCTGCGCGCCGCCCTGCGGGGTGGCCGGAGAATCCGCCGAATCCGCACAGGCGAAGGCCAAGCTCGCCGCCGTGCGCGAGCGGATCTCCGCCGTGACCAACCGGCTCGGAGCGGAATTGAAGCAACGAGATGCCCTGGGCGCGCGGCTGCGGGAGGCCGATCTCGGTATCACCGCGGAGCGGCGCCGGCTCGAGGGCCTGCATGCCTCGGTGGTCGCCGCCGAGCGGCGCCGCGCCGAGGTTCGGGCCGAGCAGACGCGCGTCGGGCGGGCGCTCGACGCCGAACGGGCTGCTCTGGCCTCGCAGGTGCGCGCCGCGTATCTCGCCGGGCAGCAGGAGCGCATCCGCTTGTTGCTGATGCAGAACGATCCGGCCGCGGCCGGCAGGATGTCCGAGTATTACGCGTACCTGGCGCGCGATCGCTCGCAGCGCATCGCGCAGATCGATGCGCGGCTGGCGGAGCTTCAGGGCCTGGCCGCGCAGAGCGAGCGGATCTCCGCACAGCTGCAGGAGCTGCAGGGCGAAACGGCGCGCAACGTGGCCGAATTGCAGAAGGCGCGGGACGAGCGGGCGTCGGCCTTGGCGGCGGTGACGCAGCAGGTGGCGAGCGGCAATCAGGAACTCGCGCAGCTGAAGCGCGAGGAACAGGCGGAGGAGGCGCTGGTCGCGGATCTGGCCCAGGTGCTGCAGGATCTTCCCGTGGACTCCCAGCAGAGCTTCGATGCCCTGCGGGGCCGGCTGCCCTGGCCGGTGCCGGGCCGTGTCACGACGCGGTTTCAGGACGTCGGCGCCAACGCCTCATCCGGCCTGCGGCGCAACGGCGTGCTCATCGAGGCGGCGCCCGGCGCCAAGGTGCGCGCGCCCTACTTCGGCCGGGTGATCTACGCCGACTGGCTGCAGGGTCTGGGTCTGTTGATGATCATCGGCCACAGCGGCAACTACATGACCCTGTACGGTCACGCCGAGGTGCTCTACAAGTCGGTCGGCGACTGGGTCGCGCCGGGCGATGTCATCGCCGCCCTGAGCGACTCCGGCGGCTCCGGTCCGCAACTGTATTTCGAAATACGCGAGGGCCGCACCGCGAAGGATCCGAAGCTCTGGCTGAAGGCGAAGCCTTAGAAACAGCGGTGTGGCAAGGACTGTGCGCCGCGTCACTGGCGCCAACTGGCGGCCAGAGCCGCCCGCACGTATGCTCCGCTGCCTGATGTTGAATAAAACCCGCATTCTGGCGTGGCTGGCGGTGGGCGCTTGGATTGGCGCGGCCGCCGCGCGGGCCGACGACGCAGCCAAGCCAGCGGACATTCCGTGGCAGGATGCGCGCGCCCTGGCGGAGGTGATGGACCGGGTCGAACGCGAGTACGTCACGGCGGTGGACGATCATCAGCTGCTGCAGGCCGCCATCCGCGGCATGGTGTCGTCGCTGGATCCCTATTCCGCCTATCTGGACCGGGACGAGTACGACGAGATCAAGATCTCGAGCTCGGGAGAGTACTCCGGCGTCGGCATCGAAGTGTCGATGGAGGACGATCAGGTCGTGGTCGTCTCGCCCTTCGATGGATCGCCGGCCGCCGCCGCCGGGATTCGCAGCGGCGATGTGATTGCGACGATCGACGGCGTGCCGGTCGGCACCAGCACGCTCGACGATACCATCGGCCGCATGCGGGGCAAGGAAGGAACCACCATCAAGATCGGCATTCTGCGTCAGGGCAGCACCGAACCGCTGGAGTTCACGCTCAAGCGCGCGCGGGTCGAGCTGCACAGCGTGAAATCCGAGCTGCAGGAACCCGGGTACGGCTATTTGCGCATCGCGGAGTTCAGCGATACCACGGGCGATGACACCGTGGCCGCGCTGCGCGACCTGCGCAAGCGCAACGGCGCCGCGCTCAAGGGCCTCGTGCTCGACCTGCGCAACAATCCGGGAGGTGTTCTGGAAGGCGCGGTGGCGGTCGCCGATGCCTTTCTCGACGGCGGGCTGATCGTCAGCGCCCGGGGCCGCACGCCGGAGTCGAAGTTCGAGATGTCCGCCACGCCGGGAGACGAGATGAACGGCGCTCCCATCGTGGTGCTGGTGAATGGCGGCTCGGCATCGGCCGCGGAGATCGTTGCGGGCGCGCTCAAGGACCATCACCGGGCGACGCTCATGGGCCGCACCACCTTCGGCAAGGGCTCGGTGCAGACCGTGATGCCGCTGTCCGCCGATCGGGCGATCAAGCTCACGACCTCGCTCTACTACACGCCCTCCGGCGTGTCGATCAACCATCGGGGCATTGCGCCCGACATCGAACTCGAGCGCGAACCCGCCCCCGCGGCGCCCGGGTCGGCGCCTCCGGGAGCGGCCGCGCCCCCGCCGGCGGATCTTCCGCTCGAGCAGCGCGATCCCGCGGTCAAGCGCGCCATCCAGGAACTGAAGGTGCCGACGGTCGGCGGCGGCGGCTCGGTCACGGCGGCACTCCGCTCCCGCTAATGAAGAGCTCGCGCTCCATCGAGATCCTGTGTCTGGCCCTGGCGGCGGTGGTCATCGTCTGGTCCAAGGCGCTCGCCGCTTCGCCGTGGCCGATCATGGGCTTGCTGGTGGCGTTCGCGGCTTCCATCGTGCTGTTCCGCAGCCGGGGTTTTCTCGCCAGCCGCCCCCTCGCGAAGCTGCAGATCGAATCCTGGTCGATGGTGATATTCATCACGGGCGTGCTGTGGTTCACCGGAAAAAGCGGCAGTCCGCTGCTGAACCTCTACCTGCTGCCCATCATATTGAGCGCCCTCACCCTCGGCCGCGCGGTGACCCTGTTTCAGGTGGCCGCGATCGCCCTGTGCCACGTCGCGCTCGCCGCGTCGACTCCCGGCGTCGAGGTGGACTCGCTCGCGTATGCAAGCCGGGCCACGGGCGAGCTGGCGCCGTTTCTCCTCGTCGCGTTCCTGACCACCACCTTGTCGGCGGACATCACCGAGGCGCGCGAGCATATCGAGAACCTGGCGCAAACGGATTCGTTGACCGGGCTCTACAATCTGCGCATGTTCAATGAGGTTTGGCGCAAGGAGCACGCGGCATTGGAGAAGAAGGGCGGCGTCTATGCGTTGTTGATGGTCGACATGGACCGTCTCAAGGACATCAACGACGACTTTGGCCACGACGGCGGCAACAGCGCCATCACGCTGGTCGCGCAATGCCTGCAGCGGAGCATCCGCGGCACCGATACGGCGGCCCGGGTCGGCGGGGACGAATTCGCCGTGCTGCTCCCGGCGGCGTCGCCCGACATCGCCGAAGCGGTGGTCAAGCGAGTCCGGCACAACGTCTACAAGACCACGCTGGACCTGCGGTCGAAGATGATCCGCTGCAGCGTCAGCATCGGGGTTGCGAATTTCCCCAAGGACGGACGGGACGTGAAGGAACTGTTCGACGTGGCCGAGCGCAACATGTACCGCGATAAGGAGCTGCGGCGGGCCCCGGGGGCCGAGGCCAAGGCTTAATAAACTGTTAACTCATTGGAAGTTCCGAAAAAAGATGGCAAAGTTAGCGTCGCATCACGCCGCGGCGTGAGTTCCGTGTGATTCCCTTGAGCGACTTCCGGCAGAGAACATATCCATGGGTCTATTGAACCGAAACCGGCCTCTGGCCCTGGCGGCCGCCGGCGGGCTGCTCCTCAGCTTAGGCGCGCTGGCGGCGGCTGCCAAGCCCCTCGCGGCGCCCGCGCTGTTCCCCAAGCTCAAATCCAGCTCGGTTCTGGTGCTCGACCAAAGCGATTCCTCGGTGCTCTATTCCCGGCGCGCGGACGTCGCGCACCCCATCGCATCCATTACCAAGCTGATGACTTCGCTCGTCGTGCTGGATGCCAATCAGCCGCTCGATCAGTCGATCAGGATCACCGACGAGGAGACCGACCTTCCGCGAGGAGGGGTCTCGCGCCTTGCGCTCGGGACGGTGCTGACCCGCGGCGATTTGATGCATCTGGCGCTCATGGCGTCCGAGAACCGGGCCGCGCAGGCGCTCGGGGTCAACTATCCGGGCGGCGTTCCCGCGCTGGTGAAGGCCATGAACGCGAAGGCGGCTGCCTTAGGGATGGTCACCGCCCATTTCGTCGATCCCACGGGTCTTTCCAGCGACGACGTGGCGAGCCCCGAGGATCTATCGAAACTGGTGCTGGCGGCGTCGCGTAATCCGCATATCCGCGAGTACTCCACCGATCCGAGCTATACCGTGCGCGTGCGCCAGCATCTGGTCGAATTCCACAACACGGACAATCTGGTCAAGAATCCCTCCTGGAACATCATCGTCCAGAAGACCGGCTTCATCAACGAGGCGGGTAAATGCCTGGTGATGGAGGCCGTGATCCAGGGCCGGAACGTGGTCATCGTGCTGCTCGATTCCGCGGGCCGGCTCACCCGCGTCGCCGATGCGAAACGCGTCAAGAGTTGGATGGAATCGGCGGCTCATCCGCTGCAAGTCTCGATGCGTTGAGCGCACGGCGCGCTGCGTTGGCATTTCCCGCGTATTGAGGGCCCGCCCGGGTCTGAGGATCCCCCTTCGGCCGGCTCATCCGCTCGCTTGCAAACAGCCGGGCGTTCCTTCACAGTTGCGCGCATCTACCTTGGGGTGGTCTAGGCAGACCTGAGACGCCGGTGCACCGGCGAACCCGTTGAACCTGATCCGGTTAATACCGGCGTAGGGAGCAGGTGCATGCAGCGATTCCTGGCCTGTGGTTGCGTGGCGGCATGCCTGATGGCGGCGCCGGCGGCGTTTTCCGCGGACGATACGCTCGATGAGATCGTCGTCACGGCAACCCTGAACAAGGCCCATCAGGCCGATCTCGCGCAAAGCGTCACGGTCCTGGACGGCGCCACGCTTCAATCGGCGGGCGTGCAGCACTTCGAGGACGTGCTTGCCCTCATACCCGACCTGAACTATGCCTCGGGAACGTCGCGCCCGCGCTTTTTTCAGCTGCGAGGCATCGGTGAGGTGGAGCAATATCAGGGCGCTCCGAACCCGTCGGTGGGCTTTCTGATCGACGACATCGACTTCTCGGGCGTCGGCATGCCGGCCACCCTGTTCGACACCCGCCAGATCGAGGTGCTGCGCGGTCCTCAAGGGACGACCTATGGCGCCAATGCGCTGGCGGGGCTCATCAACGTCCGGACCGAGGATCCCGGCACCGGCTTCGAGATCAAGAGCGAAATCACCGGCGCCACTTACGACACGCGATCCGCCGGCCTCGTCGTGGGCGACGGCCTCGCCTCCGGCACCGCGGGGTTTCGCATCGTCTTCCAGCAGTATGACGGCGACGGCTTTCGTCGCAACGCGTATCTGGATCGAAATTCCACCAATGGCTTCGACGAGGGCACCCTGCGCGGCAAGTTTCACTGGCAGGTGACCGATGCCCTGCAGGCGGATTTGACCTTGATGCACGTCGACATCGACGATGGATACGACGCCTGGTCCATCGACAACACGTACACGACCTACTCGAATCAACCGGGCCGGGATGCGCAGTCGTCCAACGGCGCCGCCTTGCGGTTGAACGCCGCCCTCGAGGGCCTCGGCGAACTGCAAAGCGTCACCAGCACGGCGGATTCGAAGATCCTGTACTCGTTCGACGGCGACTGGGGCAACGACACCCTGTGGGGTGCCTATGCGCCCTACGACTACTTCCAGAGCGATCATCGCAATCGCCGCACTCTGGCCGAGGACCTCCGGTTGATCGGCGATTCGTCCCATCCCTGGTTCGGGGGCATTCGTTGGCTGGCGGGCATCTACGGGCTGCGCCTCACCGAGTCCGACGACCTCGCCTACCTTTGGAACGATCAATACAACGGCGTGGGATCGAGCGACCTGCTGAGCCGTTACGATGCCACCAACGTGGCGCTGTACGGATCGCTGGAGGGCGACGTGACCGCCCGCAGCACGCTGTCCGGCGGCCTCCGCGTCGAGCGGCGTGAATCGCATTACTCGGACAATGCCGACATCCTCACGCCGTTTCCCGCCCAGACCAATCACATGGTCGGCGGCAATGTGTCCTGGACGACCAAACTGGATGACGCCACACACTTATACGTCACTGCCGCGCGCGGTTACAAGGGCGGCGGCTTCAACATCGGCTCGGAGATCCTGTCCGAACAGCGTGAGTTCAACCCCGAATCGATCTGGAGCCTGGAGAGCGGTTTGAAATACGCGGGCCGGGCATTGGAACTGCAAGCGGACGTGTTCTACATGCGGCGGCAGAACATGCAGGTGTACTTGTCCGAGCAGTTGCAGCAGAACAATCCCCTGGATTATGTCTTCTACACCCAGAATGCGAGCAACGGCGAGAATTACGGCCTGGAAGGCGAGGGCAAGGTGAACCTCGGCAGGCGCTGGCGGATCTCCGGCAGCGCTTCGCTCCTGCGCACGCGCTATCTCGATGTCGCGGGCCTCTTCGGCAGCCTCGATCTCGATGGGCGGGAGCAACCCTTCGCGCCTTCCTACAAGCTGTCGGCTGCGCTGGAATACGCGCTGCCCAGCGGATGGTTCGCGCGCCTGGATGCCTCCGCCATGGGGAGCTTCTACTACTACACCAGCGATGCGCAGGCTTCGAAGGCCTATAACCTGGAAAACCTCCGGGTCGGCTACGCGCGCGGACCGTGGTCGTCGAGCCTCTGGGTTCGCAATCTGCTCGACGCGCGCTATGCGCAAAACGGATTCTACTTCGGGCTGATTCCGCCCAATTTCCCGAACCAGGCATTCCTCGACCTGGGCGATCCGCGCCAGGTGGGCGTCACCATCGAGTACGACCTGGGGCGCCGGCGCTCCGGGAGCGCATCCGAGTAGTCGCCTAGGCCTGAGGCTTTTCTAGCGGCCGAACGCGAACAGCACCGCCCCGATCAGCCCGCCCGCAATCAGCACCATCGCGGGCAGCGCGGAGAGGGCGAATCCCAGGCTTCGCGAGGCGGGATTCTTGACATAAGCCGCCGCGTAAATCTCGCGCCCGATGAGGTACACGGCGCCGAGGGCGGCCGCCCAGACCGGGTTCCAGTAGCGGCTGAAGAGGAAAATCCCTGGCAGGAAGACCAGGAGCTGTTCCATCGTGTTCTGTTGGACGCGAAAGTGGCGTTCGAAGATCTCGTTGCCCGTGATCGCCGGCGCCTTCACCCCGTACTTCTCCCGGGCGCGTCCCGTCTTGAAGCCGAATACGATGAATTGAAATATTGCGAGCGCAGTCACGATATCGACATAAGCCATGGATGTTCCCCGTGCGTTGGTGGATTCTAGCACTCTCTTTCCCGTTGCTAATCGTCAAACTAACTCCATGAGCTTACCCAGTAGAAGGACTCGAACGGGCACCCGCGGCTACGCCCATTTGGTCGAGATCGCCGTTCCCATCAGCCGTGTCTGGCAGGCATTGACCGATCCGGCCATCATGCAGGTGTGGTACGGCCAGGAAGTGGAGATCCAGCCCCACGAAGGGGGCCTCTATCGCGTCGGCAGGCGCCACGCCGGGGGTCGCGAGGCGCACATCGACATTTTCGAGGTCGAGCGGCGGCTTCGGCTGATCTATTTGAGCAGCCCTGACACCCCGCCCAGCGATAGCGCCGTCGTGGACGATTTCCTGCTCGATCGGCGCATGGGCGATGGCAAGACCTCGCTGCGCGTGCTGGGCTCCGGGATCCCGGAGGCATCCAGCTGGGATCGCGAGTACGTTCGCATGCGGCTGACCTGGGAGCGCAACCTGGCGCGTATCCGGGCCGCGCTCGAGGCACCGCCCCCGGTCAAGAAGCCTCCTCCTCCTCCGAAGGATCCGCCGCTGCCCGGCCTCGATTATTGAGCCGCGGCGGCCTGGGGCCGGTTTACACGTGCCTCATGGCGGCGCGCGCGCCGCCACTTGAAAAGCGCCGGCTCGACGGCATAAAGCTCCTGGTTGCGGCGGAGGCTTTATGGTCAGATTCCTCGTGAGGGCGTGCATCGTGGCCTGCGGCTTGTGGGCGGCCACGGTGTGGGTGCCGGGCGTCGTGATCGACAGCCCCTCCACGCTGGTCATCGCAGGGGTGCTGCTCGGCGTGGTCAACGCCGTGCTCCGGCCCATTGCCATCGTGCTGACCCTTCCGCTGACCATCGTCACTCTCGGCCTGTTCCTTCTGGTCATCAACGCCGGCATGGTGGCCCTGGTCGCATGGATGCTGCCGGGCATGCACCTCGCCGGCTTTTGGTCGGCATTCTGGACGGCCCTGATCGTGAGCGTGGCGAATCTCGTGGGCTCGAGGCTCATCGGTCCCCGGGGCAAGATCGAGATCGTCGTGCGCCGTTGAGCGCTGCCCAAGCGGCCGAGGGCTGCCCGGGCGACGCGTGCGTCGCACCCCGCGGCTACTGCGCCTTCGGCTCCGCCAGCGTCTTCGGGTCGATGAAGCTGCCGCCGGGCACCGTCAGGATCGATACGCCGACGATGATGATCACCATCCCGACGAGCTGCACGTTCGACAGGTGCTCACCCAGGAACTGCCAGCCGAGGAACGCCGCGATCGCCGGATTCACGTAGCTGTAGGTGCCGATGACGGGCGGCGTGGCGTTGCGCGTGAGCCAGCCATAGGCGGTGAATGCCAGGCAGGAACTCACGAACGTGAGGTAGCCGAGTGCGACGAGGCCCGGTGCATTGAAGGTCCAGCGCGCCGCGTCGCCCTGGATCAGCGCGATGACGAGCAACATCAGGCCGCCGAAGCACAGCTGCATCGACATGAACATGAGCGATCCGACCCGCGTGTCGATGCTGCGGTAATACAGCGTGCCGAGCGAGAAGGCGAGACAGGCGCCGAGCACGCCGAGCTCCGCCAGCACGCTCGAGGTCCGCACCGGACCGTTCGGGATCAGCATCAGGGCCGTGCCGGCGAAGCCGATGACGAGGCCGGCGATGGCCGAGCGGCTCAAGGGGTGGCCGCGGGGGCCGAAGATTCCGAGGCCGGCGATCCAGAATGCGGCGGTGCCGTTGAGCAGCGCCGACAGGTTGGTGGGAATGAATTGAATCGACCACGCATTCAAGCCGTTGCTGGCGAACACCATGAAGAACCCCGTCACGATCATGTGGCGCCAGTCGATCGCGCGGTTCGGCCAGGCGTCGCCCCGCCCATAGCGGGCCACCAGCGCGAGCACGCTCCCGGCCGTCAGAAAGCGGATGGCCGAATACAGGGCGATGGGCAGGTGGGTGACGGCGATCTTGGTGAACAGGAACGAGGACCCCCAAATCAGGTACACCGCGGCAAGGGACGAAATGAGCTTCGCCGTGTAGCGGGGGTCGGGGCGCATGGCTTTTTCTTGGGACGCGTTCTGCCGAAGATCAGCGCGGCCGCACGGCCGGCGGGGTCACGTCACGCCGCCCATGAGCTTCTTGACGGGGCGGCTCAGCACCAGCAGCACGGCGCCCAGCCCCACGGAGAAGTACACGATGTGCATGTACTGGCCCGGCATGGCCGCGACGTTGCTGGCGTCGAATTCGCCCGCAATCAGGCTCGCCACGAGGTTGCCGAGCGATATGGCGAGGAACCACATGCCCATCATCTGGCCGACGAATCGCTGCGGCGCCAGCTTGGTGAAGTAGCTCAGGCCCACCGGACTCAGGCACAGCTCGCCGAACGTGTGCATGAGATAGGTCATCGTCAGCCAATAGGGCAGCACCTTCGAGCCGGAGGCGACCACCGTGGCGGCCGCCGCCATCACCAGGAATCCCGAGCCCATCAACATGACGCCGAGCGCGAACTTGGCCGGCGCCGACGGGTTCAGATGGCGCTTGGCGAGCGCGATCCACGCCCACGCGAAAAACGGCGCGAAGATGAAGATGAAGAGCGAGTTGAGCGATTGGAACCAGCTCGCCGGGATCACGAAATTCAACGCCGGCAAGGTCCGATCCGTATACCGCTCGGCGAAAAGATTCAAGGAGGAGCCGGCCTGTTCGAAACCCGAAAAGAACAGGGCGCAACCGGCGAACAGCACGACCATCACCACGCCGCGCTTGCGCTCCTCCGGCGAGAGATTCGCGATGAAGAGGTAGTAGATGAAATAGAGCACCGCCATGGCGCCGATCAGGTAGGTGACGGCCCGGGCCAGGCCCGCCGGGTTCACCGCGATCCAGCCGAAACTCACGGCTGCAAGCAGCGCCGCCGCCGCGCCCGCGCCCAGCCACAGCCGCTGCCAGTCTCGGCTGCGGGCGCGGGCGGCAAGCGGCGCCGCCGCATCCGTCGAGACGCCGAGACCCACGCGGCCGAGATGGCGCCTCGTGAGGTAGAACTGCAAGATGCCGACGCCCATGAATACGGCCGCCGTGGCGAAGCCGGCCCGTGCTCCGTACAGGATCTGCGCCTCGCCGGTGACCAGGGGACCCAGGAACGCCCCCACGTTGATGCCGATGTAGAAGATCGTGAATGCGGAATCGAGGCGCGCGCCGCCCTCGGGATACAGTCCCGCGACGATGGCGCTGACATTGGGCTTCAGCAATCCCACGCCGATCACGACCACCACCAGTCCGAGATAGAAGCCGCGCGGGGTGGTCGACATGGCGAGCAGCGCATTGCCCGCCATGATGGCGGCGCCGCCCGACAGAACGGCGCGCTGGGCGCCGATCAGGCGGTCCGCGATCCACCCACCCGGCAGGCCCGCGAGGTACACGGCTGCGGTGTACAGCCCGTAGATCGCCACGGCGGTGCGGTCGTCGAGGCCGAAGCCGCCCGTGGAGACGGCGCCGACCAGGAACAGCACGAGCAGCGCGCGCATGCCGTAGTAGGTGAAGCGCTCCCACATTTCCGTGAGGAACAGCGTCGCGAGACCGCGCGGATGGCCGAAAAATGTCGCGGGCAAATTAGGCTCCGGCCCCGGGCTTGGCTTGATCCGTTGCTTCCTTGGCGCGTGCCGCGATCTTGTCTTTGAGCAGGAGCCCGGCCATCACGATCCCTATCTCATACAGAAGGTACATCGGTATCGCCATGGCGCTTTGCGAGACCGCGTCGGGCGGCGTCACGAAGGCGGCGAATATGAATATCCCCAACAGCACGAAACCGCGGTTCTTGCGCAGCGTTCCGATTTTGACGAAGCCAGTCCAGACCAATAATACAGTAGCGACCGGAACTTCGAACGCCGCGCCGAACGCGAGCAGCAGCACCATGACGAAATCGAGGTAGCTGCCCATGTCGGTCATCATCTGCACGCCGCTCGGCGTGGTCGCGACGAAGAAGCTCAACATCACGGGGAAGACCACGTAATACGCGAACGCGCCGCCCAGATAGAACAGCAGCACGCTGGAGATCAGCAGCGGGATGGCCAGCTTCTTTTCGTGGCGGTACAGGCCGGGCGCGACGAACGCCCAGGCCTGGTAGAGCACGAACGGGATGGCGAGACCGATCGCGAGCACCAGGGCCAGCTTGAAAGGAACGGTGAAGGGCGCCACCACGCTGGTCGCGATGAGCGTCGCGCCGGCCGGCAGCTTCTTCTTCAGCGGTTCCGCGACGAACGTGAACAACTGGTTCATGTAGATCGCGCAGGGGATGAAACAGATGCCGATGGCGAGCATGGCCTTCAGCAGCCGGTCACGCAGCTCCAGCAGGTGCGAGATCAGCGTGCCTTCGGCGAGCCCTTCGGCTTCGCCGGGCTCATCCATCGGGCGCGCGGGCGGCGTCGGGGACCGGCGCAGGGGCCGGGCCCACCGCTGGCGGGACGGGCTGCGCCGCAGAGACATCGGCCGGGTCGGCTGCCGGAGCAGCGTGCGCCGCGGAGACGGCGGCCGGGTGGTCGGGCGGCAGCGGCGCCGGGGTCGCGGACACAGTGGCCGGGTCGGCATGCGCTGCGGACACGGCGGCCACGTCGGGCGGCAGCGGCGGCGGGGTCGCGGACACCGCCACCGAATGGGCCGGCGGCTTCAACTGGGTGTGTTCCTTCAGCAACGCTTCCGCGTTGACTTCGCGCTCGAGCTGTTCGGAGAGCTGGCGGGCCATGACCCGGGCGCGCCCCATCCAGTTGCCCACCTGGCGCGCTACCTTGGGCAGCCGCTCCGGGCCGAGCACCACCAGCGCAATGGCCGACGTGAGCAGAATCTCCGAAAAGCCGAAATCAAGCATGCCGCATCAGGCGTTCGGCTTGGGAGGCACCTTGACTTCCGCCTCCCGGGCCGGCGTGGCCGCGCCCGGCGCCGCGGTGCCGGAATCGAAGTCGGCATCCTGCTTGAGCTGCTTCACGCGCTCTTCGCCCTCGCCCTCGTTCATCGCCTGCTTGAAGCCTTTGACCGCCGCGCCCAAGTCGGAGCCGATGCTGCGAAGGCGCTTGGTGCCGAAAACCACCAGCGCGATCGCCAGGATCACCAACAACATTTTTGAATCGAACATGTCGCTTCTCCGATACCGCTAAGCCCAGATTTCGGGCGAGCCGCCCAGACGGGGCCGTGCAGGTCGCCCATGATACGCCAAACTAATTATCACGTTGGACCGGGCTGCCCCGCTGCGCGTTCGGTCCCAATTGAGCTGAAGCGGTCAATTCTCGAGCCAGAACGTCACCGGTCCGTCGTTGACCAGCGAAACCTGCATGTCTGCGCCGAACCGTCCAGTGGCGACTTGCGTGTGCAGCGCACGCGCCGCCCGCACTGCCACATCGAACAGGCGCTCCCCTTGCTCAGGGGGCGCTGCCGTGGAGAACCCGGGCCGCAACCCATGACGCGTATCGGCAGCCAGCGTGAATTGCGGCACCAGCAACAGTCCGCCGGCGATTTGCTGCAAGTTGAGGTTCATCTTGCCGGCTTCATCGGCGAAAATGCGATATTTGAGCATCCTCGACACGAGTTTCTCGGCGTTCTCGTCGGTATCGGCCGGCGTTACCCCGATGAAGGCCAGGAGTCCGGCGCCGATTTCCCCCACGACTTGCCCCGCAATTTGGACGCGCGCGGACGAGACGCGCTGGATCAAGGCGATCACGGCACCCCAACACCTACTAATCGGTCAAAAAAGCGCGCTTTCAAGAACACAATTCCCACCATACCCTGAAAAATCCCGAAGTGGATATCTCATGCTCCAACTTCGCTCATTTTCTCCATAAAGTGGGAGAAAATAGCACCAATATCGTGAAAACTTCCAGCCGGCCCAGGAGCATCGCCGCCGAACAGACCCAGGTCTGAAACCCGCTCAGCACCCCGTAGTTGCTGCCGGGTCCCACGAGCCCGAGGCCTGGGCCGGCATTGTTGATGCACGCGATGATGGACGAGAAGGCCGTGAGGAAATCGAGCCCGCTGGCCAGCTGCACGAACACCAGGGTCACGACGCTCATGAAATAGAGGAACACGAACGCCAGAACCGCGAACACCACCCGGTTGGCGATGACGGTGCCCCCCACCTTGAGCGGGCGGACCATGTTCGGGTGCACCAGCATGTTGAGCTCGCGGTGGGCTTGTTTCGCGAGCACCAGCGTGCGGATCATCTTGATGCCGCCGCCCGTGGAACCCGAGCTCGCGACGATGCAGCTCAGGAACATCATCCACATGGGCGCGAAAATCGGCCAACGCGAGTAGTCCTGGGTGTGCAGGCCGCTGTCGGTCGCGATGGAGACGACGTTGAACAGCGCTTCGCGCAGCGCCGTCGGGTAGTCCGCGTACGTGCCCTTCTCGAACAAGAACAAGGACACGCCGATGCAGCTCGCGAGCAGCACTCCGAAAATGGCCTTCGCCTCGGCGTCCCGGAAGTAGGCCAAGACTCCGCGCTGGCTCCACGCCAGGAAGTGCGTGGCGAAATTCAGCGCGGCGAGGATTTCGAAGGCCGTCAGGACCAGTTCGATGGGCAGCGAGTTGAAGTGTCCGACGCTCGCGTCGTAGGTCGAGAAGCCGCCCAGGGAAACGGCCGAGAATCCGTGACACACGGCGTCGAACCAGTTCATGCCCGCGAACCGCAGGCAGGCGATGCACGCCACCGTGAGTCCGCCGTACACCGCCCAGAGCAATTTGGCCGTCTGGCCGATGCGCGGCGTGAGCTTGCTGTCCTTCATCGGGCCCGGCATCTCCGCGCGGTAGATCTGCATGCCGCCCACGCCGAGCATCGGCAGGATGGCGACTGCGAGCACGATGATTCCCATCCCGCCGATCCAGGAGAGCAGGTGCCGCCACAGGTTGATCGAGCGCGGCAGAAACTCCAGGCCGGAAAGCACCGTTCCCCCGGTGGTGGTCAATCCGGAGGCCGCCTCGAAGTAGGCGTCCGTGAAGTTGATCGGCAGGTACTTCCACAGCGGAAAACCGGCCACGGCGGGCAGCGCGACCCAGGTCAGGGCAACCAGCATCAGACCGTCGCGGGTCTTCAATTCGCGCTTGAAGCGCCGCGTCGACAGCCACAGGAGCGCGCCGATGATGAACGTCGCCGCGGCCGACAGGATGAACGCCCACAGCGCGGGATCGAGTCCCCACACGGCCACCACCAGCGGGGCCAGCATGGTCGCCGCGAACCCCATCATGACCAGGGCGAACACGTGGGCGACCGGTAGCAGAGTGTCTTTCACGGAAGAGCCCGCGGCGCCGCGTCTTTCACAGAAAAGAGGCGGAGCCCTGGAACAATTTTTCAACCGCGTCGATGTGCCGCCGATCCGTCAGGAACAGGATCAGGTGGTCGTCGGACTGAATCGTGGTGTCGTGATGCGCGATGATGACGTCCTCCCCCCTCACCACCGCGCCGAGCGTGGTGCCCTCGGGCAGCAGGATATCCTCGATGCGCCGCCCGATGACTTTTGAATTGTCGGCGTCGCCGTGCACCACCGCCTCCATGGCCTCCGCCGCGCCCCGGCGCAGCGAGTGAACCCGCACCACGTCGCCGCGCCGGACGTGCGCCAGGAGTGATCCGATGGTCACGGTCTGCGGCGAAATGGCGACATCGATCGAACCGCTCTCGATGAGTTCCGCATACGACGGCTTGTTGACGAGCGCCATGACCTTGTGCGCGCCGAGGCGCTTGGCGAGCATGGCGGAGAGTATGTTCGCCTCCTCGGAATTGGTCAGCGCCGCGAACACGTCCGCGCTGTCGATGTTCTCCTCGAGCAGCAATTCCTCGTCCGCCGCATCGCCGTGCAGGACGATGGTCCGGTTCAGGCGCTCGGACACGCGCCGCGCCCGCTTCGCGTCGCGCTCGATCAGCTTCACCTGGTTCTTGTCCTCCAGATCGCTCGCGAGCTTGAAGCCGATGTTGCCGCCGCCGGCAATCACCACGCGCCGCGCGGGCGCCTCTTCGCGGCGCATCTCCTTCATGACGGCGCGGATGTCCTTGCGCGCCGCGAGGAAGAACACCTCGTCGCCGTCCTCGATCACGGTGTCGCCCTCGGGCTTGACGCTCCTGCCGGCGCGGTAGATGGCGGCGACCCGCGCGTCGGCCGTCGGAATGTGCTCGCGCAGCGTGCGCAGCGCCTGGCCCACCAGGGGCCCGCCGGCGCGCGCGCGAATGCCCACGAGACGCACGCGGCCGTCGGCGAAATCCAGCACCTGCAGTGCGCCGGGGTAGCGGATCAGCCGGGCGACGTATTCCGTGACCAGCTGCTCCGGACTGATCCAGACGTCCACGGCGACCGCGTTCTCGCCGAACAGCTTGCTCCGGGCGGTGTAGTCGGCCGAGCGCACCCGCGCGATCTTCTTCGGGGTGCGGAACAGCGTCCAGGCGATCTGGCACGCCAGCATGTTGACTTCGTCGCTGTTGGTGAGCGCCACCAGGATGTCCGTGCCCGCGATCCCGGCCGCTTCGAGAATTCTCGGGCTCGAGGCATTGCCGTTCACGGTCCGGATGTCGAGCCGGTCCTGCAGGTCGCGCAGGATCTCCTCGTTCGTGTCGATGACGGTGACGTCGTTCGCTTCCTCCCGAGAAAGGTGATAGGCCGCGGTGCGGCCCACTTGTCCGGCGCCCAGGATGATGATTTTCACAGCGCGATTACTCTACACGAACGAGGTTGGCGTATGACAGCATCAGCCATTTGGTGCCCTGCCGCTCGAAATTCACCTGGATTCTGGCCTGGGGGCCGGAACCCTCGAAATTGAGGACCACGCCGTCGCCGAACTTCGCATGGCGCACCCGGCTGCCCATGCGCATGGAGTTCGGCGGCGATTCCTCGATCGAACTGGAACGCTTGACGAACACGGGGCGCGACACCTGCACCCGCGGGCGGATCTCCTCGACCAGCTCCGCCGGCATCTCGCTGATGAAGCGGGACGGCTGACCGTACTGATCGACGCCGTAGAGCCGGCGCTGCTCCGCGTACGTTACGTACAGCTGGCGCATGGCGCGCGTCGCGCCCACGTAGCACAGCCGCCGCTCCTCCTCCAGGCTCGCGAGGTCCGCGATCGAGCGCTGGTGCGGAAACAAGCCGTCCTCCATGCCGGCCAGGAATACCACGGGGAATTCCAGGCCCTTGGCCGAGTGCAGCGTCATCATCTGGACGCTATCCGCGTAGGCATCCGCCTGGCCCTCGCCGGATTCCAGCACGGCATTCGCGAGAAAGGACTCGAGCGGCTGCAGGTCCGATTCGCCCTCGGGCGAAAACCCCTTCGCCGCGCTCACGAGCTCGAGCAGGTTTTCGATGCGGCCCTCGCCGCGTTCGCCCTTCTCCCGTTTGAAGTGCTCGATCAGCCCGCTCATCTGGATGACCTGATCGACTTGGCTCGCCAGTTCCATTCCCGCGGTCTCGTGCGCGAGCTTCTCGATCAGCTGCAGGAAGGCCGACAGCGCCTGCGCAGCCCGCTGCGGCAGCTCGCCCTGCACGGCCGCCTGGGCCGCGTGCCACAGCGAAGTGCCCTGCGCGCGCGCCAGGTCGCGCAGGGTGTCCAGGGTCTTGGCGCCGATGCCGCGCGTCGGCAGGTTGACCACGCGCTCGAACGACGTGTCGTCGGCGCGGCTCGCCACCAGGCGCAGATACGCCAGGGCGTCCTTGATCTCGGCGCGCTCGAAGAACCGCAGGCCTCCATAGACGCGATAAGGCATCCGCGCATTCAGGAAGGCCTCTTCGAACACCCGGGACTGCGCGTTGGAGCGGTACAGCACCGCCACCTCCCGGCGGGCGCCGCCCCGGTCCACCCAGTCGCGGATGCGGTTGACCACGAAGTCGGCCTCATCGCGCTCGTTGAATGCCGCATACAGCTTGACCCGGTCGCCGTCGCTGCCGCTCGTCCACAGATTCTTGCCGAGCCGGCCGGCATTGTTGGCGATCAGCGCATTCGCCACCTTGAGAATATTGCCGGTCGAGCGGTAATTCTGTTCCAGCTTGTAGAGCACCGCCTGGGGGTAATCGCGGCGGAACTGGTTCAGGTTCTCGACCCGCGCGCCGCGCCAGCGATAGATGGACTGATCGTCGTCGCCGACCGCGAAGGGCTGGCCGGACGGTCCGGCCAGCAGCGTCAGCCATTTGTACTGGATGGCGTTCGTGTCCTGGAACTCGTCCACGAGAATGTTCTGGAAGCGCGTGCGGTAGTGCTGCAGGAGCGCCGGCTGGTCGCGCCACAATTCGTAGGCCCGCAGCAACAGCTCGGCGAAGTCGACCACGCCCGCGCGCCGGCAGGCGTCTTCGTACGCCTGATAGATGGCGAGGAGCTGGCGGCGGGTCGGATCGCCGTCGTCCTTCATCTGCTTGGGCCGCAGCCCCTCGTCCTTTTGCGCATTGATGAACCAGAGGATCTCGCGCGGAATCCAGCGCGTCTCATCGAGGTCCATCGCCTTGAGGACCTTGCGCAGCAGTCGCGCCTGGTCCTCGGAATCCAGGATCTGGAAACTCTGAGGCAGACCCGCCTCGCGCCAGTGCAGGCGCAGGAGCCGGTGGGCGAGCCCGTGAAAGGTGCCGATCCACATGGCGCCGCCGGGAATCCCGAGCAGCGTTTCGATGCGCGCGCGCATTTCGGCCGCGGCCTTGTTGGTGAAGGTGACCGCCAGAATGCTGTTCGGGGAGGCGCCCTCGACCTGGATCAGCCAGGCGACCCGGTGAACCAGGACCCGGGTCTTGCCGCTGCCGGCGCCGGCCAGCACCAGGGCTGCGCCCAACGGCGAGCCCACCGCCTGGCGCTGCGCGTCGTTGAGGCCATCGAGAAGATGCGATACGTCCATAAGGGCGCGGATTGTACTGCAGCCGGAGCCGGGAACCTGTCCGGACCGGTTCCTAGACGCGTCCCAGGCGCATTTCCTCCGCAAACTCGATCAAGGCCAGGACCAGCGAGAGCACGACGGGACCGGCGATGATGCCGATGGCGCCGAAGGCGGGAATGCCGCCCATGACGCCGACGAACACCGCCAGGGTCGAGATCTTGGCCCGTCCGGAAATCAATATGGGCCGCACGACATTGTCGATGGCCATGAGCATCGATCCCCAGCACAGCATGAAAATTCCGTAACCCCAGTGCCCGTCGATGAACAGCCACAGGGTAGCCGGGGCCCAGACCAGGGCGGAGCCTCCGATGGGGAGCATGGAGAGCAGCGCCGCGAACACTCCGAAGACCACCGGCGAGGGCAGCCCCGTGATGACGAAGGCGACGTCGATCAGAACGCCTTGCAGCAGGGCGGTCAGGCTGATGCCGAACACGATGGCGCGGGTGACCGCGCTCAGCCGCTGGAACAGCCGGTCCGTGCGCACGTCATCCAGGGGAATGAGCAGCCGCGCGCGGCCCAGCATCGTGTCGCCGTCCTGCAGGAAAAAAAACAACAAAAACAACATGATTGCGAAGCCCAGCAGAGAGTCCAGGGCGCCGAGAAAAAATGATTCGCTGACGCCGGCCGCGCTCTGCAGGACGTGCTGCGTCGCCGCCACCAGCCACCCCTGCACCTGGACGGCCGAGAGCCCGGTATGCAGCTCCAGCCACGCATTGGCCCGCGCGATCACGGGAAATTGCTGCAGGTCCGAGATGCTCTTGATGTCCCACTGCGCCGCCGCCCTCTGCAGCATCTGCAGCAGCCCCGAGACCTGCATGAAGAACTCGATGGACAGGGCGCTCAAGGGCAGCAGGATCACGATGGGCGCCAGAATCGTGAGCACGCCGGCGGCGATCTCCTTCCCGCGCAAATACCGCCGCCAGCGGATGTTCAACGGCAGCAGCAGGAACGCGAGGAAGGCCGCCCAGGTCATCGCGCCGAACAGAGGCGTGAAGACCCGGATCAGGGCATAGCCCAGAACGGCAGCCACCACCAGGGCGAAAACGCGGGCATAAAAGGTCGACGTGCCGGGCATGGCGCGATGCTAGCATTGTCGGCCCATCAAGGTCGCCGATGGATTGCTGCATGACGAAAATACGAGTCAACGATCAGCTTTTGGAGGTCGAGGCCGCACCCGACACGCCGTTGCTGTGGGTGCTGCGCGATCACCTGCAGATGACCGGGACCAAATTCGGCTGCGGCATGGCGCTGTGCGGAGCGTGCACCGTGCACCTGGACGGCGTTCCGGTCCGCTCCTGTGTGCTGCCCTTGAGCGCGGTCGAGGGCCGGGCCGTCACCACCATCGAAGGCCTCTCCGCAGGCCGCAGCCACGCCGTGCAACGGGCGTGGCTGGAGATCGACGTGCCACAGTGCGGATACTGCCAATCGGGCCAGATCATGTCCGCCGCGGCGTTGCTGCAGAGGAATCCGAATCCGAGCGACGCCGACATCGACGCGGCAATGTCCGGGAACATCTGCCGCTGCGGAACCTATCCGCGCATACGCAAGGCCATCCATCGCGCGGCGGAGCTCGCGCGGGCGGCGGCCCCTGCCGATCAGGGGGGCGCGGCAGCGCCCCGCAGCGGCGGCGCGCGGCCGCGCTCGCCATGAGCGCCTCACCGCCCGATTGGTCGCGCCGCGACTTCTTGAACGCGGCGGCCGGCGCCGGCGGCACCGTCCTGCTCGCGTGGGCCGTGCCCGGCTTCGGCGGCGGCGAGAAGCGCGCGGCGGCCGGCGCCTCGCAGCTGAATGCGTGGCTGCTCATCGCCCCGGACAATACGATCACGGTCGTCGTGGACCGCTCGGAGATGGGTCAGGGCGTGTACACGGCGCTGCCGATGCTGCTGGCCGAGGAACTCGAGGTCGCCGTCGACGCCGTGAAGATCGTGGCGGCGCCGGTGGGCGATGCCTACGTGAGCCCCGGCAACGGCGGCCAGGTGACCGGCACCAGCAACAGCGTCCAGGAATCCTGGGACAAGTTGCGCCTGGCGGGCGCGCAGGCGCGCACCCTGCTGATCGCGGCGGCCGCCGAGCGCTGGCGCGTGGACCCCAAGGCCTGCCGTGCACAGAACGGACTCGTCATCGGTCCCGGAGGCAGAACGTCGACCTTCGGGTCCGTCGCCGCGGCCGCGGCCCGGTTGCCGGTGCCGAAGGAGGTGCCGCTCAAGCCCCAGGAGAGCTTCCGGATCATCGGCACGCCGCATGCCAGGCTCGACTCGGCGGCCAAGGTCGACGGCAGCGCCGAGTTCGGCATCGACGTGAAGCTGCCGGGCCTGTTGTACGCCGCGCTGGCCCAGAGTCCCGTGCTGGGCGGCAAGCTGTCCGCGCTCGATGCGGCGGGTGCAGAGGCCATGCCCGGGGTGCGCAGGGTGCTGCAGGTCCCGAGCGGCGTGCTCGTCGTTGCCGAGCATTTCTGGCAGGCGCTCAAGGCGCGTGATGCACTCCGGATCACCTGGGATCCCGGCGCCAACGCAGCGCTCGACAATGACCGGATACGCGCGCTGCTGCAGAAGGCGGCGGCCGGTCCCGGCCTGCGCGCGCGCGCCGAGGGCGATGCCGCGGCGGCGCTCGCGGCGGCGAAGCGGCGCGTGAGCGCGGTGTACGAGTGGCCCCTGCAGGCGCATGCCACCATGGAGCCGATGAATTGCACGGCGGACGTGCGGGCGGACGGATGCGATCTCTTCGTGGGGACGCAGGTGCAGCAGGCGGCTCAGGCGGCGGCGGCCGAGGCCGCCGGGCTGGAACCCGCCAAAGTGCGCGTGTTCACCACGCTGCTGGGCGGCGGGTTCGGCAGGCGCCTGGAAGTGGATTTCATCCCGGCCGCCGTGGCGGCGTCGAAGGCGGTGGGCGCTCCGGTCAAGCTCATCTGGACGCGCGAAGATGACATGACCCACGATCAATACAAGCCGCCGGCGCGCGAAGAGGTCAGCGGCGGCTTCGACGGCGCAGGCCGGCTGACGGCCTGGGCGCTGCACATCACCGGCCCGTCGATCACGTCGCGCTACGCCCCCTCGGGCACGGACCCGTTCGATTCGGTGGTGGAGTACGCCGCCAATTATCCCTACGCGGTCCCGAACTTCAGCCTGACTTATTTGCGGCAGGAAATCGGCATCGACGTCGGGTACATGCGTTCGGTGAGCCATGCGCCGAACTGCTTCGTGATCGAAAGCTTCATGGACGAGCTCGCGCACGCCTCGGGCAAGAATCCCGTCGAGTTTCGCCTCGGGCTGCTCGAGTCGAAGCCGCGGCACGCGCGCGTGCTCGCCGAGGCCGCCCGGCGCGCGAACTGGGGCCATCCGGCCGCGGGCCGATTTCAAGGCGTGGCGTTCATGGAGGGCTACACCACCCACCTGGCGCTGATCGCCGAGATTTCCGTCGACGGCGCGGCGCTCAAGGTGCACAAGCTCACCTGCGCCGTGGATTGCGGCCAGATGGTCAATCCCCGCATCGTCGAGTCGCAGGTCGTGGGCGGAATCGTCTTCGGGCTCTCCGCGGCGCTGTGGGGCGATATCGCCATCGCCGGCGGCCGCGTCCAGCAAACGAATTTCAACTCCTACCGGGTCCTGCGCGGCAACGAAATGCCGGACGTCGAGGTTCATCTCTTGAGCAGCGACGCCGCGCCGGGCGGGATCGGCGAGCCGTCGGTGGCCCTGGTGGCGCCGGCGCTCTGCAATGCCATATTCGCCGCCACCGGCACGCGACTGCGCAGGCTCCCGATCGCCGGGCAGAGTCTTAGGGAGGCATGAGCTTCAAAGGGCGCGAGCGCTCATCGAGGGCTGGGGCGGCGGCTCCGGCCACAGCGCCCGCGTCAGCCACACCATGACGGTGACCAGCACGGCCGCGCCGGCGTTGTGCAAGGTCGCCACCGCGAGGGGCGCGCCGAAATGCACGGTCGCGAGCCCGAGCGCGATCTGCAGCAGCACGGCCGCCACCAGCATCGACCCGGTCCAGAAGAGCCGCCGGCGCCCGGCCTTGGCCGCCAGCAGTCCGAGAAGGAGCAGCGCCGAACCGGCGACGACGGCGCCGAGCCGGTGGGTGAACTGAATGGCCAAGCGTGCCGGGACTTCGAGCACGTAATTGGCGGCCGGGTCCCTCCACAGCACAAAGCCGTTGCGCAAGTCCAGGGGCGGCCACCACGAACCCTGGCAGGTGGGAAGATCCGGGCAGGCAATGGCCGCGTAATTGGCGCTGGTCCAGCCGCCCAGGAAGATCTGGCATCCTAGGAGGAGGAAGGCCGCCAGCGCGAATTTTCGCAGCCGGGCTTCCGGCGCGGACAGCGCGCGCCGTTCCGGGGCGAGGGCAAGCCACCACAGGAGGCTCATGGTGGTGAGACCGCCGATCAAGTGCGCCGTCACGATGAGGGGCTGCAAGAGCAGGGTCACCGTCAGCGCACCCAGCATCCCCTGCAGGCAGACGATCACGAACAACAGCGCGACCGGGAACAAGGGCGGCCCGCGCTGCTTGCGGGCCGCGACCGCCCACACGAGCAGGCTGGTGATGACCGCTCCCAGCGTGATCGCGGCATAGCGATGAATCATCTCGTGCCAGGCGCTGCCGGTTTCATGGGCCGCCTGTGGATACAGATGCCCGTAGCAACCGGGCCAGTCGGGGCAGCCCAGCCCCGCCTGGGTCAGGCGCACCCAGGCGCCCAGCACCACCACCGTGGCGGCCAGGATCGCCCCGAGCAGCGCCAGGCGCCGAAACCAGGCCAGCGGATCCGGCGTCATGAGGCTCCGCCCGGGCGGCGCCGCTGTTCGAGTTGGCGTCGGAGGTCCGCCATCGGGATTTCCGCGGTCGTTCCCTTGCGGGCGCGCGGCGCGGCCGGAGTCCACGCCTGGCCGAACACCACTTCGTAGGTCGCCGGCAGGCGCCCGTCGCAGCGAAAGGCCTCGTAAGCGGACTGCATTGCCCTGAATTTCCGCGGGCCCGTGAGCCCCTTGAGCCGGCCCCGGGTCGCATTTCGGCCGCCCATCGCCTTGAGGTCGAGCGCCAGCGCGCGCACGTCCGCATACTTCAGGGTGTAGCGCTCGACGTCAAGCACGGGCTCCGCAAAACCGGCCCGCACCAGCGCATCCCCGACGTCGTGCATGTCGAAGAACAGGTTCACCCGGCTGTGCGCATCGTTGAAGCGGCGCCCGGCCTCGGCCCACGCGGCCCGCAGTTCCTTGAGCGTGTCGGGACCCAAGGTCGTGAAGCTGAGGAGGCCGTGCGGCGCGAGCACCCGCCGGAATTCCCGGAACGTCTCCTCGGCATGGGTCCACGGCAGCATGAAGTTGCTCAAGATCAGGTCGACGGTGCCGTCCGCCAGGGGCAGGCGTTCGACGTCGGCGCACAGCCTCGACATCGGCCGCCGCCACGAGTGCTGCTTGCGGGCGGCCCGCAACATGCCGAGCGAGGAGTCGAGCGCGATGACCTCGGCCTTGGGGTATCGAAGCTTGAGCGCCCGGCCGGCGTGGCCGGTGCCGCAGCCGGCGTCGATCGCGACGCGCGGCGCCAGGTCGGTCAGCTCGAGACGCTGCAGCAGCAGATTGCGCACTTCGGCCTGCAATACCGCGGCGGCGTCATAGGTCGTGCTGGCGCGGTCGAACGAGCGCCGCACCCATGACTTGTCCAGCGCGTACGCCGATGAATCGTCCAGCATCGTGGGGTTCGGGGCCTTGCGTCACGGCGGCGCGTGGCAGACCGCCTCGATGTTGTTGCCGTCCGGGTCGAGGACGAATGCGCCGTAGTAGTTCGCATGATAGTGCGGCCGCAGTCCGGGAGCGCCGTTGTCGACGCCGCCCGCGGCGAGTGCGGCCTCGTAGAACGCGTCCACGGCGGCGCGCGCCGCCGCCGCGAATGCGAAATGAGCGGGCCCGCTCGGCCGGGCGCCGTCGCTGATCCAAAAAAACGGCTTACCGCCGGCGCCGAAGCCCGCGTGGTTGTGGGCGCCGGTTTGTTCCGCCGTGACCTCGGCCTCCAAAACGATCGACAGGGGCCCAAGCGCGCGCGTGAAGAAGGCCCTCGACCGCTCGAGGTCGCGAACCACGATTCCGGTATGATCCAGCATTGTTCCCTCCTCGTCGCGACTCCGAAGCGCAGGCCTCAAGCGGCGGCGTGCACGGCGAGCCGCGCACGCCGCTGGTTGCGGAAATGCAATACCGTCAGCAGCAGGGCCACCGCCTGCAGCGTTGCGCAGAAGTAGAACGGCGTGCCGATCCGCCAGTCGCCCTTCGGCAGATGGGACACCATGGTCAGCAGCGGCGCGCCGATGGCCGGCGCGATCACCGCCATCAGGCTGTTCAGGCCGCCGACCGCACCGAGCGTCTTGCCCTGATCCTGGGCTTCGGCGGCGCTGGAAATGATGCTCTGGATGCTGGACGAGGTGGTCGAGCCCAGCACATTGACGAATATGATCGCGTACATCATCCAGCTCTGCGTGGCCGCCCCCCACAGCGCGTAGGCGATCGTGGAGGAGATCAATCCCATGACCGCGAGCCGCCGCACACTGACGAGCTTCAGGAGCCGGCCCAGCAGCACGCCCTGCGAGATGGCCGAGACCACGCCCACCGCCGCGAGGGACCAGCCGTTGTCCCGGGGCCCCCAGCCGAATTTGAAGGTGGTGTAGAGCACCCAGCAGGTATAGAGCACGAATTGCGCGAGTCCGCAGCAGGACACGACGACCGCCAGCGGCGCCGCGCCCTTCAGCTGCGCCAGGCGGCGCAGCGAACTCAGGGGATTGGCGGTCTTCCAATCGACGGGATGCTTGCGGCTCGCCGGCAACGACTCGGGCAGCACGAAGTAGCCGTACGTTAGATTCACCAGCGCGAGGCCGCCGGCCGCGTAGAACGGCAGGCGCAGGTTGATCGAGCCCAGCAATCCGCCGATCACGGGTCCGAGAATGAATCCGACGCCGAACATCGCCCCCAGCATGCCGAAGCGTCGGGCCCGTTGTTCGGGCGGGGTGATATCCGCCACATAGGCATTGGCGACCGACAGGTTGGCCTGCATCGCGCCCGCCACCAGACGAATGCCGATCAGCATGGCGAGGGACGTCGCCACCGCCGTCGTGAAAAAACTGATCATCAAGCCGGAGAATCCGATCAGCAATACGGGCCGGCGGCCGTAGCTGTCGGAGAGCGCGCCGAGGATCGGCGATCCGAAGAAATTGGCGAAGCTGAAGGCGAACGTGACGACGCCGAACCACAGCGCCTGGTCCCCCTTGTCGGCCGTGAAGCTGCCCACCAGCGCCGGCAACACCGGAATGATCAGGCCGATCGCGATCATGTCGATCAGGGCCGTGAACATGATGAAGGGCATGGCCGCCGCGCGGTCATTACGGGCGGCGTGCAGCCTCGAGCGGAGTCCCGTGGGTGCCATGGGTGGAGGTTACCCTATTCGCGGATACTCCTCACGGTGCGAATTGATAGTCGAGCGCGATCCCGAGAAAGATGCACATTCCGAAGTAATTGTTGTTGAGAAAGGCCTGCAGGCACGCCTGCCGCTCCCGGTGGCGGATGAGCCAGAGGTGATGCAGGAAGAAGATGCCTCCCGCGATCAATCCCGCGTGGTACCAGGTGCCCAGCCGCATGATCTGCCCGACGAGATACAGGGCCAGCAGCGTCATCGCCTGCAGCAGCGCAAGAATGTGCCGGTCGGAGTTGCCGAACAGAATGGCGGTGGAACGCACACCGATGGCGACGTCGTCGTCGCGGTCCACCATCGCATACATGGTGTCGTACACCGTCACCCACAGCACATTGGCCAGCAGCAGCAGCCATCCCACCCGCGGCACCGTCTCGAGCTGCGCGGCGAATGCCATCGGTATTCCCCAGCCGAAGGTGATCCCGAGGTAGAGCTGCGGCACCGACAGGAATCGCTTGATGAACGGATACGTGACGGCCAGCGCGGCGCCGGCGACGGCATACAAGAGGGTCGTCTTGTTCAACTGCAGCGCGAGGCCGAGGGCGGTGAGCGACAGGCCGGCGAACAGGACCAGCGCCTCGATGGTGGAGATGCGGCCGGCGGCCAATGGCCGCTCCTGGGTGCGCTTGACGTGCGGATCGAAACTGCGGTCGGCGTAGTCGTTGATCGCGCAGCCGGCCGAGCGCATGAGCACGGTGCCCGCGACGAAGATGCTGAACAGGCGCCCGCTCGGATGGCCGCGGCTGGCGAGCCATAGGGCCCAGAGGGTCGGCCACAGCAGGAGCCAGATGCCGATGGGCCGGTCCAAGCGGGTGAGCGCGATGTAATCCCGGAACGTGGCGAGGATCTGCGGCAGCTCGTTCGTGGTGAACGGATGAAACCGCACGCGATAGGCGAACCACCGCCAGCGCGCGGCAATGCGTTCACCCAATTCGACGCCTGAGCGCGGCAGCGGCAACCCAAGCGTCCTTAGGAAAGGCCCGCAGCGGGGAGAAAGACCTCCTGCATCAGCAGCGGTGCGCCGCGCAGTGCCACGCGCGCGCGGCGCGCCCACAATCCCGCAGGCTTGATGTCCGCCTCTCCCAGGGCGGCGGCGGCCAACGGATGGTCCGCCGGCAGCCAGGCGTATTCGTAGGAGCTGCGCTCCACGCCCGACAGGCCGTCCAGGGTTTCATCGAGCGGCGTGTCCCCGAGTTCCGCGAGCCATGGATGCAGGCACAGCGTCGAGTCCGGCATCACCGTCTGCGCAAACACCCAAACCTGATCGTCGCGGTTCATTTCAACGTCCCTGAACAAACCCGCATTATCGTGCGCGCGCAAGCCCGACTTCTGCGAACCCGTCAGCAGACCGCTCCATTGGCCGACCAGGCGCAGCCTGAATCGCTCGCCGCAATAGGACTTGATGCGGGTCGACAGCAGCCCCTGGCCGATCAGCCACGGGCGCACGTTCGCGTCGACCTTCTGCTGGCCGAGCCGTTCCGCGGGCAGCCAATCGGGAGGCGCGGCGGTTTGGGGTTTGGGAGTCATGCGCGCATTCTACCCGACGCGGCCCCGCCGCTCCGCGTGGCGCTACCCGACGCGGCCGTACTGCTCCGCGCGACCGACCCAGCGCCGCACCAGATGGACGACGTTCGTGGGCCAATCGAGCAGCAGCTTCTGCGCCGCGATTTGCACCGTCGGCAGCAGGTCCGCGTCGCGGGCGAGGTCGGCCACCCGCATTTGGGCAAGTCCGGTCTGTCGGGTTCCCAGCAGTTCGCCGGGGCCGCGCAGTTCCAGATCGCGGCGCGCCACCACGAAGCCGTCGTTGGTGTCGCGCATGACCCCCAACCGTTCGCGAGCCAGCGGCGACAGCGGCGGCCGGTATAGCAGGAGACAGGAACTCGCGAATTGCCCCCGGCCCACCCGGCCGCGGAGCTGGTGCAATTGTGCGAGCCCCATGCGCTCCGCGTTCTCGATGACCATCAAGCTGGCATTCGGCACGTCGACGCCGACCTCGATGACGGTCGTGGCCACCAGCAGCTGGATCTCCCCTTGCTTGAACCGGTTCATGGTCGATTCCTTGGGCCGGGAGGGTATGCGGCCGTGAACCAGGCCTACCGTGAGCTCCGGCAGCGCGGCCGCCAGCGCCGCGGCGGTCTCCTCGGCGGCTTGGTAGGGCATTTCTTCCGATTCATCGATCAGCGGGCACACCCAGTACGCCTGCCGGCCTTCCAGGCAGGCTGTGCGGATGCGCATCACCACCTCGTCGCGGCGCGCATCGGCCAGCACCACGGTCTTGACCGGCGTGCGCCCCGGCGGCAGCTCATCGATGATGGACACGTCGAGATCGGCGTAGGCCGTCATGGCCAGGGTTCGCGGGATCGGCGTGGCGGTCATGATGAGCTGATGCGGCCGCCGGCCGTCCCGGCTGCCCTTCTCCCGCAGGCTCAAGCGTTGATGCACGCCGAAGCGATGCTGCTCGTCGACGATGACCAGCCCTAAGGCCTTGAACTCGACGCTTTCCTGAAACAAGGCATGGGTGCCGATCACCATGGGCGCGTGCCCCTCCCGGATGCCCTCGAGCACGGCGTTGCGCGCCTTGCCGGTCTGGCGGCTGGTCAGCACGGCGACCGGAATGCCGAGCGGCTCGAGCCAGCGGCGAAAATTCTGCGCATGCTGTTCCGCCAGCAGCTCGGTCGGGGCCATCAGCGCCGCCTGGAAGCCGGACTCGATGGCGCGCGCGGCGGCCAGCGCCGCGACCAGCGTCTTGCCGCATCCGACGTCTCCTTGAACGAGGCGCAGCATCGGCCTCGCGACGGCGAGGTCCGTGTCGATCTCGCGGAGCACTCGCGATTGCGCCCCCGTCAGGCGAAAGGGCAACGCGGCCAGCAGCCCGCGCCTCAGGGAATCGGCGCCGCCGAGCGCCCAGCCGGGCTCGCTCTGGATGCGTTGCCGCAGAAGCTTCAAGGACAGTTGATGGGCCAGCAACTCCTCGAACGCCAGGCGCCGTTGCGACGGATGGAGCCCTTCGAGCAACTGCTCGACCGGCGCATCCGCGGGCGGACGGTGCACGTAAATGAGCGCCTCGCGCAGGGCCGGCAGGCGCGAATCGGCGAGCACGCCGGCGGGAAGCCAGTCCTGCAGGTCCCCCGGACCGGTTTGATCCAGCGCCATGCCCACGAGCATGCGCAGCCGCCCCTGCGTGACGCCCTCGGTTGCGGGATAGATCGGCGTGAGGTGGTCCTCGGCCGACCGCGCCGCCGCCGAGTCGCACCGGCGGTACTCCGGGTGCACCATTTCCAGGCCCTGCGGTCCGCGCCGCGCCTCGCCGAAGCAACGGATGCGCGCTCCGCGGGTGAGGCCGTTCTGCTGCTGCGTCGTGAAGTGGAAGAATCGCAGCGTGAGGAAGCCCGACCCGTCGCCGATCCGGCAGAGCATCTGCCGCCGCCCGCGGAATGCCACTTCGGTGAGCAGCACCTCGCCCTCCACGGCGGCCCGTTGACCCGGCAGCAACTCGCCCAGCGGGACCACGCGGGTCCGGTCCTCGTAGCGCGATGGCAGGAGGAACAACAGGTCGTGGACGGTCTCCACGCCGAGGGAGCGCAATTTCAGGGCGAGTGCGTCGCCGACCCCGCGCAAGGCCGTGACCGGCTTCGGGTCGGTCACAAGGCGACGATGCACTCCACTTCGACCTGTGCTCCGCGCGGCAGCGAGGCGACGCCGACGGCGGCGCGGGCGGGATAGGGCTCGCGGAAGTATTCCGCCATGATCTTGTTGACCAGCGCGAAGTGCGCAAGGTCGGTCAGGTAAACGTTCGCCTTGACCACGTTGTCGAATGTCGCGCCGGCCGCGGCGACGATGGCCTTGAGGTTGTCGAACACGCGGCGGATTTCCGCCTCCATCCCGCCGCTCACCAGTTCCTTGGTGGCGGGATCCAGGGGGATCTGCCCCGATACCCAGATGGTGTTCCCCACCCGCACGGCTTGCGAGTAGGTGCCGATGGCGGCGGGCGCGTCGGTGGTCGAAATGATTTGTTTTGTCATGGCTCGCTTCTGAATGAGGTGTTCGGTGGTGTTCATGCCAGGGTGCGGAACACCCGCTGCACGTCCGGCATTCGGCGGATGGTCCTGATGACGCGGGCCAGATGCTGGCGGTTGCGGACCTGCAGCTGGATCCTGAGCCACGAGTTGCTGACGTCGCGCTCCTCGAGCTGAACCTGATCGATGTTGGTCTCGGTTCCGGCGATGCTCGAGGCCACGGCGGCGAGCACGCCCACCCGGTTGTTGATTTCCAGCTGGATCTCCGAGCTGAACGTCCGTCCGTGCGTCTCCTCCCATGCCACCGACAGCCACTTTTCGGGCTGCTTGCGGTATTCGGCGAGATTGCCGCAATTCTGGCGGTGGATCATCACGCCTCTTCCGGTGCTGAGATAGGCCATGATCGGATCGTTCGGGATCGGAAAGCAGCAGCGCGCATACGTGACCAACAAGCCTTCGGTGCCGGCGATCATCAGCGGCCCGCTGTGCGCCGGCTCGTGATCCGCAGCGTCGTTGGCCGGTTGCAGCCGGCGCGCGACCAGGGGGGCCAGCCGCTCGCCCAGGCCGATCTTCTCGAAGAGCTCGTTGGCGTCCTTCAGATTCAGTTCCTTGACCACGGCGTCCAGGTCCATGGGCGCGATTTTCTTGAGGGACAGGGACGATTCCTCGAGCGCGAGCCCCAGCAGGCGCCTTCCCAGCTCGAGCGCCTCGCCCCGCTTCAGGTTCTTCAGGTATTGCCGTATGGCGGCACGCGCCTTCGCCGTCACCAGAAAGGTCGACCAGGACGGATTGGGCGTCGCGCCCTTCGCCGTGATGATCTCCACGGTCTGCCCGTTTCGCAGCGGCGTGCGCAACGGCACCAGACGCCGGTCGACCTTCGCGGCGACGCATCGATTGCCGACATCGGTATGGATGGCGTAGGCGAAGTCCACGGTGGTCGCGCCGGTCGGCAGGCGCAATATCTTGCCCTTCGGCGTGAACACGTACACCTTGTCGGGAAACAGGTCGACCTTGACGCTCTCGAGGAACTCCTCCGAGCTTCCGCCCTCCTGAATCTGGACGAGGCCCGCCAGCCATTCGCGGGCGCGGTCGTGTTCGACCCCGCCGAAGGTGTCGCCCCCGGATTTGTATTTCCAGTGGGCCGCGATGCCCGACTCGGCGACCCGGTGCATTTGCTCGGATCGTATCTGGACCTCGATGGGTATGCCGTTCGGGCCGAACAGCGTGGTGTGCAGCGATTGATAGCCGTTGGCGCGCGGAATCGCGATGTAGTCCTTGAACCGCCCGGGCATGGGCTTGTACACGCTATGGACCAGCCCCAGCGCCCGATAACAGGTATCGGGGCTGTCGACGATGATGCGAAAGCCGTACACGTCCACCATCTCGTTCAGCGAGATCTGTTTGTTCTGCATCTTGCGATAGATGCTGTAGAGATGCTTTTCGCGGCCTTCGACACCGCCCTCGATCTGCGCCTTCTTGAGCGCGCCCTTGAACGTCTCGGCGATCTTGTGGACGAACTCCTTCTGATTGCCCCGCGCGCGCTTCAGTTCCCGATCGAGAACCTTGTACCGGTAGGGATAGAGGGCGCGAAACCCCAGGTCCTCCAGTTCCAGCTTGACGGCGTACAAGCCGAGGCGCTCCGCGATGGGCGCGTAGATCTCGAGGGTCTCGCGGGCGATGCGGCGGCGCTTGATCGGGGGCATGACCCCCAGGGTGCGCATGTTGTGCATGCGGTCGGCGAGTTTGACCATGATGACGCGGATGTCGCGCACCATCGCCAGCAGCATCTTGCGGAAACTCTCCGCCTGGGCCTCCTGGCGGTTCTTGAACTGGATCTGGTCCAGCTTGCTGACGCCGTCGACCAGTTCGGCCACCACCTGGCCGAATATCGACGCGATCTCGGCCTTGGCGGTCGGGGTGTCTTCGATGACGTCGTGCAGGATCGCCGCCACCAGGGTGTCGGGATCCATGCGCAGGTCCGCCAGGATGTCGGCGACCGCGACCGGGTGCGTGATGTACGGCTCGCCCGAGATTCGCTTCTGGCCGTGATGTTTTTCCGCGCCGAATTCGTAGGCTTCGCGGACCCGTTCGACCTGCTCGGGAGGAAGGTAGGCCTCGAGCTTATCTAAGAGCTGACTGATCCCGGTGGAGCGTCTTCCACCGGGTAGGAAACCGAGTATGGAAGACGCATAGTCCATCGCTACTCAAGCTGAGTGGGTGGTTCAGTCCCCTAGCCCGAGCTGCGGCGCGCGGAAATCCGAGGGCATGTCCAGCTCGCTCACCGGCTGCTGGACCGGTTCTTCGGGCTCTTCAAGCATCTCGAGAGTGATGTTTCCGGCGGCAATCTCACGCAGCGCAACCACGGTCGGCTTGTCGTTTTCCCATTCCACGGTGGCTTCCGCCCCGTTTGCCAGCCGTCGCGCACGTTTCGCGGCGAGCAACACGAGGTTGAACAGGTTGGGCTCGTTCTGCAGACAGTCTTCGACGGTGATTCGCGCCATGGCTAAGGTTCCAAGTTGATGATTCTTATAATAGCAGATCGACCCCACCCGGGCCACTCAAGGGGGCGTCGCTCAAGGGGCGGAAAGGGCGGCCGCAAACCGCGCCACGTCGGGCCGGGTGGAGGCGAACGATTCGCCCCGGTCCTGAACGATGGCGAGCAAAGCGGCCAGTGCCTGGTCGAACTGGTCGTTCACCACGACGTAATCGAACTCGGTCCAATGGGTCAAATCCTGCGCCGCGTCCCGCAGGCGGCGCTGGATCGCCGCTTCCGAATCCGTGCTGCGCGCCCGCAACCGCTCCTCCAGCGCGCTGCGTGTCGGCGGCAGGATGAATATGCTGCGCGCCTCCGGCAGCCGGGTCCGCACCTGCCGAGCGCCCTGCCAGTCGATTTCGAGGAGCAGCAGCTGCCCCGACTGCAGTGCGGATTGCACCGCTTGGAGCCCCGTGCCGTAGAAGTTATCGAACACCTGGGCGTGTTCCAGGAATTCGCCGCGCGCGATCATTTCCTGGAACCGGACTTGCGTCACAAAATGATAATCGCGCCCCTCGACTTCATTGGGCCGAGGGGCCCGGGTCGTGTACGAAACGGAAAAACGCAGCCGCGGCTCCCGCTCCATGAGGGCCTTCACCAGGCTGGTCTTGCCCGCGCCCGACGGCGCCGCGATCACGAACAGGCGCCCATGCCCGGGTTGGGTGGGATTGCCGCCCCGCTCGCGGGCGGGCATTGACGAAGGTTGCATCCAGCGCTACTCGGGGTTGCAGGTGAGATTGTTCAACAGGTCGTGGCATGCACTTTCGCCGCGGAACCGCTGCCCGGCGAAATGTAGCACACGGACCCCGGTTCCTGAATCTCGAGGGAGCGGCGCCGGGGGTTACTTGCCGGCGGGTTGCGGCGGCGGAAACTCGGCATACGTGTCCCGGACGCGGCGCGCGCACAGGATGTACAAGAGGAAGTACAGATCGACGAGCCCTAAGGCCAGGGAGACGAGGGTCTCGTCGTCGATCTGCGGATGCCGAATCGGCGCCGCGAGCGACAGAGCCAAGTCCAAGGCCGCCGACAGAGCGAGGATGACCCGCCCGCGGGCCCAGATCCACCTGACGATGCTCGGCGCCTTCGGCGCCCGGAGCAGAAGCGCGGCCACCACGACCGCCGCCATTACCGAGGGCCCCAGGGTGTCGGCACTCCAAAGCCTCCTCACCACCGCCAGCGCCGACGAGTCCACGCCGGCGAAGGCCCCGATGCCCGCGGCGATCGGCAGCGTGATGGCCCTCGACAGGTACAGCACCGCCGCCCACCACATCAGTGGGGGCTTGAGGCAGAGGTATTGATCATAATTCGATTCCGGATACGAATGGGGCGAGTGAGTTTGACGCATGTCTCGAGGCCGGCCGGTGTTCCTGGGAGCCGGTGCGCATCGTAGCCGCTGGTTGATGACAATATCGTGTAGCCGCCGCCGGGGGGCGTGGTTCTCAAACCGATCGACGGGGTCGAAGACTTCGCAGCAAGAATGCAGGTGCCAGCAAGCCTATATCCCACCAGGTGAGCGCACCGCCGCCGCCCCCACCGCTGCTGGCGGCGGCCGGCGAGACTTGCACGGTGACCTGCGCCGTGGAACTCGTGAGCCCGGCGTCAATGCACTCGATCTCATAGGTAAAGCTGCCGGCCCCGGACGGCGTTTGCGTCTTCGTCCCAGAGGTGCCCAATGTTCCTGTCCAGCCCGATTCCGCCTGGCACGACGAGGCGTTTTTGGACGACCAAGCCAAAATGACGGTTTGGCCCACCGTCGGATCCGTTGGATTGGCGGTTATTGTCACGATCGGCACCGGAGGAAGCGTGACGGTCAACGGTGTGTCTGCGCTCGCGATCAGATTGGGGTTTATGCCGCTCTGGCAGGAGATGCCAATCGTGTATTGCGCAGGCGTTGTGGGGGTAATCACCAGCTTACCCGACGGCCCTAAGGCCATCCCGGAGGCCCACAATTGCTCCACGTTTGGCGCACTTTCAGTCACGGTGCATCCGCTGGTATTGGACGACGACCAACTCACGGTGAGCTCCTGGCCGGCGGGAACGGTCGATGCGCTGACGGAGACCGACGCCGTCGGAATGGGAGTCGGAAGCACGGTAACCGTGAGCGGCGTCGAGGTGACCATGGTCGTTCCCGGCGACGGCGAGGTACATGTCACTGTGAGGACATACGTGCCGGGTCCGTTCGGTGCAATGGTCGCCGTGTCTTGCGGATAATACGGGGAGTGCGTGATCGCCACGTCCTGCCCGATGGCTGGAGTGGAACTCCACGTACAGTCGGTCAGGTTGGAAATCCAACTCAACGTGACGTAGGCCGCGGGCGCAAACGTGACCGTCGACGGATTGACCGATGCGTTCACGTAGGGCGCGTTGTTCTCGATCTGTACTGCGACGCTTTTGGCCACCGATACTGGACCGGAAGAGCATGTCAGTGTGTAGCTGTAGCTCCCGAGCGTGGTCACGTCCAGCGTGAAATTTGCTCCGGGTCCGGCAGTTACCGAGAATGAATTATTTGCCCACCCGTCATTGGGCGCACCCCCGGAGGGGGTGCATGTATCTGCGCCATAGGCACCCCAGTAGAGGGTCAGCGGCTGACCTAGAAGTCGGTCGGTGCTGTTCGCCTGCAGCGTTTCGCTGGGCGTGACGTAGGTTACCCCCACATTGCTGGTGGCCGAGCCGCACGTCAGTGTGTAAGCAACGTCTCCTGCGGTGCTTTGCGTCGTTGTGGTCGACCCGGACGCAGGCAGCCCGGTCGCCGACAAGCTGCCCCCGCTCAATGTGCAGGGCGACACGTTGGCGCTCCATGTCAGAACCACGGGCCGGGTAGTCCAGCGGAACGAGCTCGAGACGGTCAGGTTGGCGGTCGGAACAGGAGGATACCAACGAACAGCGACCCATTGTCGTGGTGTTCTCCCGTTGATCGAACAGCTCAGTACGTACGTCACCAGGCCCGCGGCACCTTCCGTGACCGACTGCGAGCCCGCGTTCGCGACGCTGCCCGCCCACCCGTCGCCTGGCGAACCTCCGCCGGCCGTGCACTGCGCCCCAGGTGGCGCGCTCCACGACAAGATCGCCGCTTGGTCGAGGAACTGCGTGTACGTGGACGACGTGAATGTGAAATCTGCTCCCGCGACACTGGCTGTCTGCAATGTGCCGGTATTGCCTGGGTCCAGAACGCTCTTGAGCGTCGCTGTGCCGGTGCTGCTCGTCGTATCCGCCGTGGAGGCCCAAACGGCCGAAAGCGAGGTGAAATCGGCGACTTCGTTGCTTCCGTTGGGCGCGCTCGGAGGATTGGCTGGGCACATCTGATAGCCGGTCGAATCGCTCCCTCGCCCTAGCGTCAGCGAGCCCACCAGGTGATTGTTCTGATCAATCAAGCCGCTGCCGGATGCGCCCGGGCCGATGTTGCCGAGTTGATTGACGACACCCCAAAAATTCGAGGTGTAGGTCACGCCAAGCACACCCGTCTGTTGAAGAGCGATGGCTTGCCCGAACCACTCGGTGAATTGTTTGTCGTATCCCAATGCATGCTGAATGGTGTAGCCGCCTTGAATCGAGCCACCGCTTGCATCGAAGCCGGCAAATTGTGCGTCGGTTGCGACCGGGCTGTAGTTCAATTCAATCAGCCACGCGTCCTGCTGTTCGACCGCGGTGATTGCGCCGGTCTGCGTAACGACTCCGGGATCGTATAGCGTGCCGAGCGTCTGGCCGCATGGGGTGGTTGCGTCCCAGTAGACCGTGACCGCGGATGCGGCGCCTGGATTTCCGCCGCCCAGCGTTCCGCTTTCGCAGTGGCGCGCTGTCAGTACGTACGGTGTATTGTCATTCGGCACGTCATTGATCAGCGTCCCGGTGCACTGATAGAGGTTGCTGACGATCAACCCAACGGTGGCCTGCGCCGGCGGCGCGTTGCTGGCGGTCAGGTTGCACTCGTAGTTTTGAACACAGGCGGCATTGCCGGCGGCTGCCGTTTGCGTCTTCAACAGCCGATAGTACGGATGATCTGCAACTCCGCCCCCGAGGCCTCGATATCCGGCTTGGAAGCTGACGATCTCAAAAACCACGCTCGATCGTTCCCTTGAGGGCACCTCGAGTGTGAAGTCGAGCGCTTCCCCGGGCTGTATTCGGCTCCAGAAGTCCCGCGATTTGAAATCGGCGGCGCGATAGATCATCGTCGTCCGGGCGCCGCGAACGGTCAAAACGGCGTCCACCGGGAGATTCACTGGATTGGCGTGGAAGGACATCGAGACGGCGGTGGGAATTCGAGCGTTGAATCGCCAGGTTGCACGGCCATTGGAATTCGACCAAGTACCCGAGGTGGCGCTCGAAACCGCATGCGGCACGTGAACTGCAAACTGCACTGGGGACGGAGCGGCCGCTCGTATGAGCGCGTGCAGGTCCGGCTTGATGACGTCAACCGGCGTCGCGGCGCAGGCGGTGCGACACATCGCCACCATGAGCAAGCCGACGAAAGCCAATAGTGCTCGAAACACTTCAATTATGCGGTCCATGCCGTTTCCCTCGACGTCCTTGCATACTCTATTGGGACACAACCAGAGGTGCTGCATGAAGACCCGCGTTCGCCCCGGGAAATTCACTCATGTTGTCTATCGGACTCGTCGCTTTGAGCGGATGATTGAGTGGTACAAGACGGTATTTGATGCCAAGGTTCAACACCAGAACCCTGTGCTGGCATTTTTGACATATGACGATGAGCATCATCGATTCGCATTTGCCAATCTTTCCTTGCTCATGCCCGGCGACGTCGAAACCGATAAGCAAGGTCTCATCGGGGTCGATCACCTGGCTTATACCTATTCAACCGTTGCGGATTTGTTCGAAAATTACGAACAGCTCGAGGCTCGGGATATCAAACCGTATTGGTGTATACACCACGGCATCACCATATCGATGTACTACGCAGATCCAGACGGGAATCAAATGGAATTCCAAGTTGACTGTTTCAGCTCGAATGAGGAAGCCAACGCATTCATGTCCGGCCCCGGCTTTGCCGTGAATCCCATCGGCGTTGAATTCGATCCAGAAGTGTGGCTGGCGCAAGCGAGAAGCGGTGTTTCTCTTGCAAGCCACCTGCGGCGTACGATTCATGAGCCAGTGTCCACGATTCGAGGTGCGATGGGAACGTAGGATCGGTCCATCGCCGGGTCAACTTGAACCATTTAACGCTCGGCCCTGGCAATGTTGCCCCAACGGCAGGCCTGGAGAGGGCCGTGAGGCAGCATGCGGCCCACCGCCGTCGTTCGATGACCGAGAAAGGCCGCCACCCAAAATGGGGGAGCAGCATGCGTTGAACCTAACCATGCTTGGGTTATAATGCTTTGTGCCTACGGTGCTCCGCTTTGGCCGAGTTCGGGTCATGATCTACACCAACGATCATCGTCCCGCCCATGTGCACGTTTGGGAGGGCCCGCGGCAGGCGGTATTTAATTTGAACTGTCCAAGCGGACCGATCGAATTGCGTGAGAACTTTGGGTTTTCCTGGCCGGAAGTAACCCGCTTGGCCCGATCACTGGAGACTCATGTGCAACCGTTGTGTGCGGCATGGAGGGCGATTCATGGCAATTACTAAAGGTCAATTTAAGGCAGCGAACGCGCGTGGTGCGGCGGCGGTGGCGCGTGGACCAATCGCGCGAGCTGCGCGCTACGATTCGCGACGTGGACTAATCGTTATCACGCTCGATGGCGGCTGCGAATTTGCCTTCCCGGTGGCGGTGACCGAAGGGCTGGCAGATGCGCCCCGGTCAAAGTTGACGAAAATCAAGATCAGCCCGAACGGGCTCGGCCTGCATTGGCCGCTGCTGGATGCCGATCTGTATGTGCCCGGGCTCATCGAAGGTGCCTTCGGTTCACGGCGGTGGATGCAACAGATTGGCAAACTCGGGGGCTCGAGCCGCAGTTCGATGAAGGCGAAGGCCTCTCGTGAGAACGGTAAACGCGGCGGTCGTCCCAAAGAAAGGGTAGCCGCTTAACGCAACGCCAGATCTTGCCCAAAAATACCTTTTTGGGAAAATTTGCGATTTTGCTTGCCTCGAAGCCGCCGTTCGCGACCGACTCCTTGGGGTCACCCGAAATTCAATTGCCAATCCGGTGCGCTGAAGCAGGTGGCGGAGGGGGCGGGATTCCAACTCACCGTGGTATAGATACCACACGGTGCGAGGTCGGTGACCCCGCCGAGATCGCGAATCACGGGGGATTCTGACGTCGCCGCAAGCCAGTTTTAGCGCTCAGGTGGCAATGTCGTCAACCCTTGCGTTGTGGTGCGAAATGCGTCACACCCGAGGAAGGTGGAAAGAAGCAAAATTATTCGGATCTATGACTTTCCGGGCACTAACGCCAAATTGCTGGACCAACAAAATTGATCCAGGTATGGCGATGGAGAAAGGAAGCGTCCATGAGCAATATGTCTGAATGTCGATTTCGCCACATCCTGACCGATTTGAGCGACTGTGAAGACGCGATCGACGAACTATTCAACGGCGTCACCGACGACGGACAACCATTATCGGATGACGAACTGCGCGCGGCTCGACGGATAGTCATTTCCTGCATTGGCATCGTGGAGCGGGTGGCCGACATGGCACAAATCGCCGTGGACCTTGACAGTGTCGAGGAATCGATTGACACCGTGTTACGCGAGGCGAACAGCGCGCCACTCGAGGCTCGTTACGATGCCCGCGACGCGCGCGTGTTGTTATCGAAGGCCGCAAAATGAAAGCCCCCCTTTGGCGCAATTCGCCGCTAGGTTGTCGGCCAGCGCGTCACAACGCTCTCAGGTGAACGAGAATAGACGCCGATTACGCTGTCTACCCCATGCAAGGCTTTGCGCGTAAGTTGCGGATCGAGGGTCCTCATAACTGAGAGTTGGATTCCCCCAGAGCTGCCGGTCACCAAGGCAACTGCGGGTCAGGATTTGCCCGATGCCCACGTTTGCCGGCAATCGGACCGCGAAATGGTGCTTTCCCCCCGGGGGCTTTAGGCCACTATGAGACCTTCGACCACGGAAGGTTGACGCGCGAAAGTCGAGCGTCTCTCAATTTCCACCGGAAATGATCTTCCCATCCATCACCAGATCGCCGGGCTTCATGCCTGTCGGGCAGCTACCCAGATACTTGGCGTCCATGATCATCACGGTTTCCGATTTGCCCGAGGTCACATGCATCTCGGTGTGAGACGCGGTATCGCCTTTATACGTGTAGACGACTTTGGTGACCGAGCCGGCGTTTGGCCCTTTGGCGCATCGGCTCTCCTCCACATACGTATTGTTCGACGGTCGAGTCACGCTGGAGGTGCATTCATTCTTCTTCCTGAGTTCCTCTCCCGTCGATTGCATCGACTCCGTGAGCGCCTTCGATTGACACATCTGCACCGACCTATCGGACACGGTCTTGCCCTGCTGGGTCTGCGACGTGTGGGTCTCCCAAAGGCCCTCCTTCGTCGGAGGGGGCTTAATTCCATCCGCCCCGGCGGTACCGATCCACGCGCACAGAACCCCAAAGAGGAAAGCTGGCTTGAATGTCATGTTGTCGATTCCTTTGCCGCAGGGGGACGGGTCTCGAGTTTATATGGCAGGGCCGACTCTAGCATGCAGCCGTGCCATGACGTGCAACGACCAGTCCCCTGCCGCGCTTCTTGCCGCCGCTTGCCAACAGGAGTCCGGGTCTTCGCTAGGCGCGGGCCTCGGGCAGCTCGACCACGCCGTCGACGATGATCAGCGAGACCTGGAATCCGAGCGGCCGCAAGTGCTTGGCCAAGGCTTCCGCGAGACGGCTGGCAGATTGCTGGGAGTCTTCGTCACTGGTCTACCCGATACCGGCCGGTCGCGACTGGCGGCATAGCGTCAAGGGCGCCTGTCGCCGCCGAGATCCCCCGTTTGATTCTGCATCTCCCGGCGCTCATCTCTGACGTAATTCGTGTCCGTTAGCCCAACGAGGTTGCCGAGCACGGTGCACGATGCTACCTCGGCCTCCTCGTGAGTCATGGTCACGTTCTCTGCACCCGGCTCCGACGGAATGCTCTCCACACACCCAGCGGACAGCAGGTACAGGGCCACCAGCAACGCAACGTGGAGATTCGGCGGAGGTTTCCTTCGTTTGCTCAGGAAATCGTCTTTGCTAAGCCAAGAAGACAGGCGGTTGCCTGTTACCGTACCGTCTGCCGAGAGTCATTGTTCTGAGCGGGAACCCAATTTCGGACAATGCGAGAGCTAGGCGGCGGCCAATTTCGCTTTTTCAATTACCCAGCGTTCCCATCCCGAAAGCTGACGGCGGTCTCTTTGATCTGCGCTTCGATCTCGCTCCGCTTTTCCAGCAGCGGATTGCTTGCGCAGGTAGAGAAATGCGAGGACGCGGCCGGCGAGCCCGAAAGGCTCCGGAAGCTACTCGATGTTCTGCACCTGTTTGCGCGGGGCACGCGCAAGCGATTGATTAATAACTAATATTTCCGGCATCCTTTCTCTCTTGCTACAAGTCTAGCTACAGGCGCTGTGGCCAGGAATTCCGCAGACCTATGCCCGCCGCAGAAGTAATGCACCGGCGCCAAGGGACACGCTACCCTCAGGTATTCGCCGCCATGAGCATGCCGATGTCAGAACTAATCAAGGTCCGTGATGAGTTACGTGCGTTCGCTGCCGAGAGGGACTGGGACCAGTTCCACTCGCCGAAGAATTTGGCCTCCGCCCTCGCGGTGGAGGCAGCCGAGCTGCTGGAACCCTTTCAGTGGCTGACAGAAGAGCAGAGCAGAAACCTGACCGAGAAGCAGCTCGCGGCTGTGAAGAATGAACTGGCCGACGTGCAAATCTACCTGATCCGTCTGGCAGACAAGCTGCACGTCGATCTGCTGCAGGCCGTGCGCGACAAAATCGTTCGCAACGCTGAGAAATACCCAGCGAGTGAGTTCAAGGGATCGGCACGCAAGTACTCGGAGACCTGACGCGCTCGCCCTCCGATGATCATTTATCAATCAACCAAGTCGGGATTTCTCGACGACGCGTTCGGTCACGATATCGAAACGGTTGTTCTTGGCGCGTACCAGGACCGGACCGGCCGGCGTGTCGCGAAGTCTGAATTCCGCGCATGGAAGGAATCACTGATCGCGATGGCGAAGGTGCTGCGCCACGAGTCCATACCGGATGACTGTGGCATTGCCATAGAGTATGTGATTCCGCAGACGGCCAAGCGCATCGACCTGTTGATGTCGGGGCTCGATGAGCAAAATCGCAGCAAGCTGATCATCATTGAGTTGAAGCAGTGGGAAACCGCTTCCATAACCAACAAGGACGGCCTGGTTAGGACCCGATTCGCCGGCGGCGAAGCAGACACGAGTCATCCTTCGTACCAGGCCTGGTCCTATGCGGAATTGCTGCGAAATTTCAACGAAGAGGTGTACTCCCGAGACGTTCTTCTGCAGCCCTGCGCATACCTTCACAACTTCGTGGATGGCGCGGTCCTGAACGACCCTGTCTACCTGTCTTACGTCGAATTGGCACCCATATTCCTGTCCGGACAGGGCGAACGCGAGCGCCTACGAGCCTTCATCGCACAGCATGTGCGCCGCGGCGATCGTGGCAATCTGATCGTCCAGATCGAAAATGGCCGCATACGTCCGTCTCGCAGGCTCATCGACGCGCTGGTCGGGATGTTGCAGGGCAAGCGGGAGTTCGTACTGATCGACGATCAAAAGGTGGCCTACGAAACCATCGTCGCCGAGGCGGTTGAAGCGTCTGATGGCAGAAAGCGAGTGATCATCATCGACGGAGGTCCCGGAACCGGGAAATCCGTCGTCGCGATCAACTTGCTCGCAGCCCTGACGGCCAAGCGACTACTGGCGAAGTACGTCACCAAGAACCGGGCCCCCCGCGCAGTATTCGAACAGACCCTATCCGGAGCCTACCGACGTTCGCAGATCGCCAGCCTGTTCGCCGGATCCGGGGAATTCATCGAGACGCCCGCTGATACTTTCGATGCTCTGGTCGTCGATGAGGCGCATCGGCTGAATGAAAAATCCGGCCTTTACGCCAATCTCGGTAACAACCAGATCGGCGAAATTATCCGCGCCGCCAAGTGTGCGATCTTTTTCATCGACGAGGATCAGCGTGTCACCTGGAAGGACATTGGCCGGAAATCGGAAATCGAAGCCTGGGCGCGAAAGGCGGCCGCGGCTGTGACCCATCTGAAGCTGGAGTCCCAGTTCCGATGCGCGGGATCCGACGGCTATCTTGCGTGGCTGGACCAGGTGCTGGGTATTCGGGATACGGCCAACCCGTACCTGGACCCCGACGAGTTCGATTTCCAGGTGTTCGACTCACCGACCGAAGTCCGTCGCCTGATCGAAGAGAAGAATCGCACCACCAATCGGGCGCGAATGGTGGCTGGGTATTGCTGGGACTGGAAGAGCAAGAAGGACCCGAACGCCTTTGATGTTGTCCTTCCCGATCACGATTTCGCCATGCAGTGGAACCTGGCACAGGACGGTGGTCTGTGGATCACCGCCGAGCGGTCAGTCCAACAGATCGGATGCATTCACACCTGCCAGGGGTTGGAGGTGGACTACATAGGCGTCATCGTCGGGCCCGATCTGATCGTTCGCAATGGCGAGATTGTCACGCAGCCGGAAAAGCGATCCCGGCAGGACCAGTCCATCAAGGGTTACAAGAAGGCCTTGGCAACGGAACCCGTGGAGACTCGCGCCAAGGCTGATGCAATCATCAAGAATACGTACCGCACGCTGATGACCCGCGGCATGAAGGGCTGCTTCGTCTACTTCACCGATCCGGCCACGGCCGCTCACTTCCGCGCAAGAATTGCCTATCGTGGCCAGGAGCCCCAAGCCAAGCCAGAGTTGCGGATGGTGGCCGACAAGCCAAAGGATCAGCCGTAGTTAATGCGCTACTGGTGGGTCAACCAGAACCAGACCTTCCGCCAGGAGATCGACGGCGGTTGTCTGTGGTCGCCCAAGCGCAATAAGAACGGCAACCGCAATCCCTTCTACGAGTTCATGCGCGAGGTCGCCCCGGGGGACGTCGTGTTCTCATTCTGCGACACACGCATCGCTGCGCTCGGCATCGTCAGCGGCTACTGCCGAGAGAGCCCGAAGCCAGAGGAATTCGGCAGCGTTTAGCCAAGGCTTCAATTGGCATTCGGCCGACCGCGATAATCTAGCTCGAGGCAGATGACCGTTATTTTAGGTTCAGGCCACATCCTAAAATAGCGGCAGCCATTGTTTTAGCCGAACTTGACGGATTCGGCGGTTTGGCGAGGGTAACTCATTGATGCGATTGAGGCACCCTCCCAAAGGTCTGCACTACACGGCGTTGGCGGCGGCGGTCTGTGCGGCGCTGATTTTCGGCGGTGGTTGAGCGGGAAGTTCGAGGCGCAGGCGTTCGAGGAGGAGCTTCAGCTCCGGCTCCGGTTGGGTGTGGCGAGTGAGCAGAAGTTCGCGCCCGTCGGTGGTGGGGATGCGCACATCGACCATCTGCACGGCGGCAAATTTCTCCAGCGCGCTGCGACTGGTGAGGCCCGGAGCGAGACCCTTCAGTTGTCGCCCGAGCGTGACGTACAGACAGTACGCGAGGAAGGAGATGAACACGTGCGACTCGATGTTTTCCATTTCTTGATGGAAGATCGGGCGGATCTGCAGATCGCTCTTCAAGGTGCGGAAGGCTTCTTCGACCTGCACGAGTTGCAGGTAGTAGTTCCAGAGTTTCACCGGATCGGTATCGGTGAGGTTGGTACGCAGTAAATAGCGGCCCTCACGACGCAGCACGATTCTGAGCTTCTTGCGATTGAGGCGGTAGGTGAAGCGGGGGGCGCCCTCTTCGACCTTAACGTCAACCAGTCGCCACGCGGCGGGGACTTTGCTCTTCGCGCTGCCGAGTTTCATCAGCAGCTCATCGCGCGCGAGTTTCATGTCTTGCAGCTCGGCGAGCCGCGCCCACAGCCACTTGAGTTTGCGCCGGCGCATCGAGCGCTCTTTGGCGATTCGGTCATGACTCTCGGCGAAGACATACAGTTCATTGTCCTGGGGCAGCAGCTTGACCTTCACGCCGGGTCGGGCGTTGTGCCAAGGCTTGGTCACCAAGGATTTCTCGAGTCGGTTCAGGCGTCCCTTCGGTGTGCCGACCAGATATTGCACCGGCGGCTCGCTGCGACGCATCTCGGCGAGCACTTCCTCGGTGGGGATACCGCGGTCCATGCACCAGATCCGCTGGGCCTTGCCGTATTGCTTCTCGATCTTTGCCAGGAACGCACGCAAGGTGGTCGAGTCACTGGTATTTCCCGGCAACACGTCGTATGCCAGCGGCAACCCCTCGGGCGTGACGATGAGCGCAATCACGATCTGCACGCAGTCGAAGCGATGGTCGCGGCTGTAACCGAACCGCCGCATATCGTTCTCATCGAGCGGCGGATCGGACTCGAAGTAGGAACTCGTCAAGTCATACAACAGCACCTCGAAGCTGACGTTGAACAGATCGCGCCAGCGACCCATCAGATGCTGAAACAGCACCTCCTTGTGCTCAAGCAGGCGCCGATGACAGCCGTAGAGAACGTGCGGATCAGCCAGTGAGTCATCGGCGCCGAGTAGATCGGCAAGCGCGGTGCGGCCATACCACTGCCGGTGCAGTCGCCACTCGCTGCCAGGCTCGATCAACCGGTACGCTGCCAGCACGAACAACACCAGATCCCAGCGCGTGCCTTTGCGCGAAGCGGGTAACCGCTCGGCCCAGAACACGTCCAAATCCAACATCTGCCACAGCGTAAGGGCTAACCAACACGCACCCCACTGTCGCGGTCGATGCAGCTGCAGCGCTTTGAGCCGCAACCGGACGATCGACTCGTCCGGCACTACCGCCTCGCAGCGATCCTCGGGAAACAGCGCGTACGTGCGCGGCGCCGAGGCCGGCGCAGCTTCATCGAGCACTTCGATCGACTTGCGCCACGCCAACTCCTGGGAGGAATTGATCTCGCCCAAATACAGCACATGCCGCTGCACGACGCGACCGCCGGCGACACGGCGGTTCTCCACCACACTCCAGTAGCGGTGCTCCTTGCCGTCCTTCTTGCGGGTGATCGCGCGCAAAAACATCTTGTCGCCGCATTATCCGCATGCGCGCCGCTGCCGCCAGAGGGTAGGTCTTCACTACACGCGTTTTCGACCAAACGCGCGCCACTGAGATGAGGAAAATCAGCAACCTATGAAGGAGCCGCCCGGTCCCGGGCGGCTATTTTCGATCCGAATCCGTCAAGTTCGGTTAGCGCATCTCGCAACAAGAGTAAGCGTTCGCTCT
>Ga0302193_10000060_pt1 | contig 88705 bp, 83 predicted proteins | sample II_Bog_E3_3_FD_200228 | JGI IMG/M metagenome (GOLD analysis project Ga0302193, IMG submission 200228) | Peat permafrost microbial communities from Stordalen Mire near Abisko, Sweden - II_Bog_E3_3 | ecosystem: Environmental > Terrestrial > Soil > Wetlands > Peat | place: Sweden: Abisko...
TTCTGTGAAGAGCTGGCACGACCGACGACTTGTGGTGGCTCCACACGAGGAGGGAGAAACGCGGTATGGCGCGATTTTGACCAGCAACCCTTCGGGACGGGACTGTAAAGCCCTCCCCCAAAGGGGACTTACGTAGCACAAGGAATGAGGAGTGCGGTGTACTTGTTGTACACAAGCGACGAAAGACGCCGCAATGCGTAAGTCCCCTTTGGGGGAGGGCTTTACAGTCTCCGGCGCCACGATCAATGAAACGTCAACAGACCCTAGTCATACCCATTTTATAATAAGCAGATACGCCGCCAGGTGATTGCACAAAAGTCATGAAATTTTCCGAATCGTACCGCATACCTTCTAGCCCCTTCCCAGACCGAACAAACGTACTTATCTTGATTACGTCCGCCCGTCAGGAACAGCGCTGCCGCCTCCAGTTTGCCGGACTGTCACCAACGAGTTGAGCAAAGACCCGGGTGAGATGGCTCTGATCGGCAAACCCACAGATCGCCGCAATTTCGGCAATGGAACTCGATGTCTCCAGCAGCATGACCTTGGCCTTGTCAATGCGATAATTCAATCGCCATTGGTGAGGGCTCATGCCGGTACTCGTCTTGAAGGCCTTGGCAAAATACCCGCGAGAAAGTCCGCACTCTTTCGCCACATCCAATAGTGAAACGTCCTTGTCACAATGAGCCGCCATAAACTCCTTGGCACGTTCAGCCTGACGGGTGGTCAGCCCCCCTTTGATGACCGGAGCACAAGCCTTTGACTCTCCAAAGGCTTCAGAAAGATGCGCACAGATCGCCAACGCCATGTAGTCAAGAAAAAGCTGGTTGATCTCGCTTGGACGCTCGAAGGCCGACTGGAGAGATAGCGCCAGATGCTTGAGGACGGGATCGGTTGTTCCTGGAACACAGGCAAGACTGGCAATTCTCCGCAAACCTGAATCGTCAGTGAATTCGTTCAGGGAGGCACGCGGAATATAAAAAACCAATGTTTCGTGAGGGCAGGTAATATAGGCAGAAAATTCGTTAACCAGATTCACTATGCGCATCGAATACGGCGCGTAACCTTGTGTGAGGAAGGGCCGGCCTCGACTCAATAGCTCATGGCGCTTCACTTCTGTGAGGTATATTGCGACGATAAAGGTGTCTTCAGGCGGTATCGTGGCGGTCATGCCCAACTGACCCCGGCCTACCGACAATCGACTTATACCGATCTGCGATTTGGGTAACGAACGAGTGGCAAGGGTCACCGAAGCATCAAGCCCGAGACCAAGGCTGTGTGCAATAGCATCCCCATAGGTTCGCTTCCGATTCATGGTGTTGTGGCCTCAAGCTAACTGTAAAGCTCCTCCTCAAGGGTAGTTTGCTTTTATACAAATATAACCTCGGTACTAAAGATTAGATCAATTGCCCGTGATTGTCAGCCATCGCTAAAGAGCCAAAACTGTCTCCATTTGGTAGACAATCAAATGGTGAGTGGGATTACTTGTCCTTTCAACCACACGCCGAAGCTGGATTTGCCCTGATCCCGGGGCCTTTCGTCGCTCCTGTTTCAGATTTACTCTCTGCGCGACATTCCCATCTGGTGGAGCGGAAAAAAGCCGCCCAACAGTTGAAAAACCACAGCAATGTCGGCTTGTCCGCGCGATCCGACGGTGTGCGGCCTTAACTCTGCCCTGTTGCCTGTGGTCGTCGCTCGCGTGGTTGATCGCAGCGCTATTATTCTAGATTTCGCTGACCTGAGTGCCATACTTTTCAATCTCTGCCTGATCTTCGCCCTCCGTCCAGAAGCGGGATGCCCGCAAAAGCATCGATAACGTATTTGTGCATGCGATGTTCGGATACCCTGGCTCATCCGCAGACATATACCCACGTTAAAATGCCAGATAGAGTGGTTTTCGATGTTGGCGCCGAGTTTTGCATCTTGAGGCCCCACGATACCGCACCATGAGGCCGAGCCCACAATTCGATCAGCGAGGGGTATATCATGCGTATGGCAATTGTTGGCAGCTCAGTCGGCGGTTTGTTCGCCGCCAAGGGGCCACCAAAGCGGCTGGTGACGCCATGGCGCTTGCCGAGGCGCTTTCGGCACCCTCGTCGGAGGAGGGGCTCTCGGTTTACGACATGGAGCACCGTAGTGCCGGCAATCTAATCCAGGATTTTGGACGACGACTGGGGGCCCAGTTGGAGGCGCCCGAAATTCAAACAGTCCTGCCCTCCGCCACCTGACGGTAAAGGATCGAACCATGAGCTTGATCGAATCACGACGTGAACAGATGTTCCCTACTCTGACTGCTGATCAGATCGCGACAGCGCGCCGTTTTGCCTCGGGCTTGCCCCAGCAGTACGTCCCCGGAGCCACCTTGTCCTCGGTCGGCGAACAGAACGCACCCGCCATCCTGATACTGGAGGGCCAGGTCGAGATCTATCGGCGCGATGGCACTGGCCAGGAGGGCATCGTCACTGCTCACGGTCGCGGCCATATCACCGGAGAAGTCTCCCAACTCGCCAGCCGGGCCGCCCTGGTTGACGTCCGTGCAGGCTCTGAAGGCTGCGAGGCCATCAGCTTCTCTACTGCCGAACTGAGAGCCCTCATCATTGGCTCGGCGGAAATCGGTGAGATCGTGATGCGAGCCTATATTCTGCGCCGCATGGCCTTGATTGAGGACGGAGCAGGATCGGTACTGGTCGGTGCCGCAAATGACCCGGCCCTGGTGCGAATCGAAGGCTTCCTGTCCCGGAACGGCTATCCCTATTCGGTTCTGGATGCCTATCGGGGGAGCAAAGGCCGCGACCTGATCGAAAAGCTTGGTCTCATCGAAGATGACCTGCCGCTGGTGCTGTGTCCCAACGGCTCAGTGCTGAAGCGACCGACAATGGCCGACATCGGTACTTGCCTGGGGATAACCCCGGAGCTGAATACTGAGGCAATATATGATGTCGCCGTGATTGGCGCCGGTCCGTCCGGGTTGGCGACTGCCGTTTATGCTGCTTCAGAAGGACTGTCGGTGCTGGTTCTGGACGGGAACGGCTATGGTGGTCAGGCAGGAGCCTCGGCGCGTATTGAAAACTATCTGGGATTTCCCACCGGGATTTCCGGCCATGCGCTTGCCGCACGCGCTTTCAATCAGGCACAGAAATTCGGGGCGGAAATCGCGATACCAGTCCCCGTAAAAGCCTTGGACTATGGCGACGCCTCCCGGAAGCCGGGCAGCCCGCTGCTACTTACCGTCCCGGAAGGCAAGCAGCTTCGAGCCCGAACGGTAGTCATTGCTTCCGGAGCGCGCTATCGCAGGCTGCCCATTTCCAATCTCGATCAGTTCGAAGGTTCTGGCGTTTCCTACTGGGCGTCGCCGGTCGAGGCCAGGCTTTGCGCCGGAGCCGAAGTTGCGTTGGTCGGCGCCGGCAACTCGGCCGGCCAGGCAGTCGTCTTCCTGGCGCCAAAGGTTCGCGAGCTGCATCTGATCGTTCGCGGTCCCAGCCTCGACGCTTCGATGTCGCGCTATCTGATTGATAGAATTGCTGCTCTGCAAAATGTAGTCCTCCATTTTCACAGTGAAGTCACGTCACTCACTGGCGACGCAGCAACCGGGTTGGAAGGACTGGAAATTCGCGACAACGCTACCGGGTCGGTGACGTCCAGGGCAATCCGGCATTTATTCCTCTTCGTTGGCGCGGACCCCAACACCACCTGGTTGTCCAGGCTCCCGATCGCCCTCGACAATCACGGCTTTGTCCTGACCGGAGAAGCGGTAAGCGGCGAACTATGGCCAGACCTCAACCGTCGGGCACTGCCTCTTGAGACTAGCGTTCCGGGGGTCTTCGCCATTGGCGATGTGCGTTCGGGCTCAACCAAGCGCGTCGCCGCCGCAGTCGGCGAAGGCGCCCAAGTGGTGGCAGCACTGCACAGTATTTTGGCAACACTATAAGGACATCCCCCATGAATACCCCCTGCAATCACCTCTCTTCCGTTCTCATCGTCACACCCAGCGCGCGCGGATGCGAGGAATGTCTCAAGATCGGCTCCGGCTGGGTGCATCTACGGCTTTGCCGCACTTGCGGGCATGTGGGCTGCTGCGACCAGTCTCCGCATCGACATGCGAGACAGCATTTTCACCAGACCCAGCATCCAATCATCGAAGGGTATGACCCCCCCGAAGGTTGGGGATGGTGCTATATCGAGGAAACCTACTTGAAGCTACCCAATCAAACGCCGCAAATCGGACCGATTCCCCGTTTCGTCTAGGGAAGCGTTTCTGTTGGAAATAGTGGCGCATATGACGTCACAGCTTCTCTTGCGATGGTCGTTTTCCGCCCGTCACTAATGTCTCGGCACTGCAAACACCGGTGCGTTGGCTGCGGGCGGGACGCTGCCTTATCAACAAAGCTCATCAGGTCTGATGGTTACCAGCCAAAAACCATTTGTATCTAAGGCAGTACTTTCGATGTCCGCAAAACCAATCTCAAGCGGGAGCGATAAGGCGAGATGCGGGTCTGCAGGCGCTCTACCAAAGATGCCACGCCCGGTGACTCCTCGAACGCGAGCGCGCAAAACACGAGGTGACGCCAGCCTACCAAGACACTGGTTCTGAGCCCGAATGAAGAGAAGGTTGCCGCGAGGCTCGCCTCGGATTGGGAGAGGCGGATTGAGACCAACCTAAGGGCTAACAAAGCGATGCCACAATTATTAATCTTTCTGATAAATCAATAGATTAAAAGTTTGTGAATCAGCCGAATTATCCTCAGCGGCAAAGAAAGGGCAACGCTGAACCCATGCCAAAAGACACAAAACTTCGGCATGGGTACAAACATGGGTATGAAAAGCAGTTTATACAAAAAAGCCCCTAATATCAGGGGCTTAAGTGCTAATAATGGCGGAGAAGGGGGGATTCGAACCCCCGAGGAGCTTTTGACCCCTACTCCCTTAGCAGGGGAGCACCTTCGGCCTCTCGGTCACCTCTCCGCGGAGGCGGCATGATACCACTTGCTTCGAGAAAGAAAAGAGCGAATCCCAAGGATTTTCAACGCCCTGCCCTGGGGTCTGTTGACGTTTCACTGATCGCGGCGTTGCCGGTCAAAATCGCGCCAGACAAGCCACGACCGACGACGTGTGGTGACCTATCAACAGCGCTCCCGGCGCTGTCTGATCCGACCCCCATCCCTGGGGATCGACATGAGAAGGGAGAAACGCGGTATGGCACGATTTTGACCGACAACCCTTTGGGGTAAGGCTTTACAGTCTCTGGCGCCATGACCAATGAAACGTTAACAGACCCACCCGCCGACAGGCGCGCCAGAACTGCAGACGGGCAAGGTCCGCCCACCGCTATGGCGAATTTCCTACACGGATTGCAGCGTTCGCCCAACGACAGCCACCCGGAAAAGCAGGATACTGCACCCATAGCAAGGACGGGTCAGGATGACCAGGGTCGCAAGGCTCGCTACAAAGGAACGGCTGGACGGAACCGCAAACACTAAACCGCAGCGCTTACAGGATGTAACGCTGCGGTTTTTTATGCCTGCAACTTGCCTTTTTATGCCTGCAACTTGCCAAGGTGCCGCCTCGATCCTGCGGGCCCTGCCATAAACCCCGATTTAGTCGTCCTGGTGTTCGCCGCCAGTCTGCTTCTCGCGCTGGATACGCTGGTAGATTTCCTCACGGTGCACGGCCACTTCCTTGGGCGCGTTGACCCCGATGCGTACCTGGTTGCCCTTGACCCCCAGTACGGTGACGGTAACTTCGTCACCCACCATGAGAGTTTCTCCGACTCGACGAGTCAAGATCAGCATTGCCTTCTCCTTAATGTTGGCTGCCGGCCACGGCTGGCCGCAGTTGTGCAAGTCCTGAGTCAGTATTGACCAAGGCTTGTGGAAATGTAAAGACTACTGGTGTATGCCGATGCACTTTGGGATGGCACCAGCCCCGAAAAGGCCATGACAGCCTGGAGCAATGGTGCCCGGCCACTCATGACACGTGCGTGCAAGCCTGCTACCCAAAACAAAACGACGCCCCCCACCCTTGGCTGGGGGGCGTCGCGTGCTCAAGCGTGCTGCCGTTCAGGCCGCTGGCTGATCCAGGCCGAAGCTGGTGTGCAGGGTGCGCACGGCCAGTTCGAGGTACTTCTCTTCCACGACCACGGAAATCTTGATTTCCGAGGTGGAGATCATCTGGATGTTGATATTGTCCTTGGCCAGGGCGCCAAACATGCGCGAGGCAACGCCGGCATGCGAGCGCATGCCCACACCCACCAGCGATACCTTGGCAATCTTGTCGTCGCCGGTCACTTCACGGGCGCCGATGTCGCGGGCCACAGCCTCCAGCACGCTCAGTGCCTTCTTCAGGTCGCCACGGGCGACGGTGAAGGTGAAGTCGGTCATTTTGTCCGCGCCCACGTTCTGCACGATCATGTCGACTTCAATATTGGCGTCGCCCACCGGGCCAAGAATGCGATAGGCGATGCCGGGGATGTCGGGCACGCCACGCACGGTGATCTTGGCTTCGTCACGGGTGAAGGCGATGCCGGAAATGACGGGCTGTTCCATGGTGTCCTCGGTATCAACGGTGATCAGGGTGCCCTCGCCTTCGCCAAAGCTGGAGAGCACACGCAGCGGTACATTGTATTTGCCGGCAAATTCCACCGAGCGTATCTGCAAGACCTTGGAGCCGAGCGAGGCCATTTCCAGCATCTCCTCGAAGGTGATGCGGTCCAGCCGGCGCGCCTGCGGCACCACGCGCGGGTCGGTGGTGTAAACACCATCGACGTCGGTGTAAATCTGGCACTCGTCAGCCTTGAGCGCCGCCGCCAGGGCCACGCCCGTGGTGTCGGAGCCGCCACGGCCAAGGGTGGTGATATTGCCCTCGGCATCGGCGCCCTGGAAACCGGCGACGATCACGACCTTGCGCTGGGCCAGGTCGGCGCGCATCTTGGCGTCGTCGATAGACTCGATGCGGGCCTTGGTATGGGCGCTGTCGGTGCGGATGGTGACCTGGTGCCCGGTATAGGACCTGGCGCCAATGCCGATCTTGAGCAGGGCCATGGCCAGGAGGGCAATGGTGACCTGCTCGCCGGTCGATACCATCACGTCCAGCTCGCGCGGGTCGGGATCGGGATTGATGGCCTTGGCCAGCCCGATCAGGCGGTTGGTTTCGCCACTCATGGCCGACACCACCACCACCAGATCATGCCCCTGCTCATGCCAGCGCTTGACGCGCGCGGCCACCGCCTCGATGCGCTCAGGCGAGCCTACCGAGGTACCACCGTATTTCTGAACGATCAGTGCCATGTTTCTGCCTATCTGCCCGGCGCGCCATAAAAAGGGCGCTAATTAAACAATAAAATACGCTCGGTCGCGAGGACGAATATCGGCGGGGGAGGCTCGCAACCGATGCCGGTACACTGCGCTATCCCCTCTCCCTCCGGGATGCCCGCCTGGACGGCGGGTAGTCCGGGCTGCGTCGGGAACGCAGCTGGTAGAGGGGCAGGGGTGAGGGACCGAGCCTCCAGACCAACAACGGGGGCCAATTTGAAGCTCGGCCCCTCTCCCACCTCCCCCAACCGATGGGTATCGCTACGCTCCACCCATCCTACGGCAAATTACGCCAGCCGCTCCGCCACAAACCCCTGCACCGACGCCAAGGCCGCCGGCAAGGCCGCTGCATCCGTCCCCCCGGCCTGCGCCATGTCGGGCCGCCCGCCCCCCTTGCCACCCACCTGCAAGGCAACAAAATTGACCAGCTCACCCGCCTTCACCCTGGCCGTAAGATCGGCACTGACACCCGCCACCAGCGACACCTTGCCATCCGCCACCGCCGCCAGCAGCAGCACGCAGGAGCCCAGCTTGTTACGCAACTGATCCATGGTGTCACGCAAGGCCTTGGCGTCGATACCATCCAGCCGCGCCGCCAGCAACTTGCTGCCGCCGATGCTGACAGCGCTATTGAGCAAATCGTCGCCCGCCGCTGCCGCCAGCTTCATTTTCAGGCGTTCCAGTTCTTTTTCCAGCTCGCGATTGCGCTCGGCCAGCGCCCGCACCTTGCCAGCGACACCCTGACGCCCGCCCTTGACGATATCGGCCACTTCGCTGAGTGCGGCCTCCTCGTCAACAATCCAGGCCAACGCCCCGGTGCCGGTACGCGCCTCGATACGGCGAATGCCGGAAGCCACGCCGCCCTCGGACGTAATCTTGAGCACGCCGATATCGCCGGTGCGGCTGACATGCGTGCCACCACACAGCTCGATGGAAAAGCCCGGCGTGCCCATGCTCAGCACCCGCACCTCGTCGGCATATTTCTCGCCAAACAGCGCCATGGCCCCTTCCTTCTTGGCCTCGTCAATCTGCATCAGCTTGGTGCTAACTGGCGTATTGGCCAGCACCTGCGCGTTGACCAGGGCTTCGATGGCCTGTAGCTGTTCGGGGCGTATGGCCTCGGGCTGGGAAAAGTCAAAGCGCAGATAATCGGCACACACCAGCGAGCCCTTCTGCGTGACATGCGTGCCGAGAATCTGGCGCAGCGCCGCGTGCAGCAGGTGGGTGGCGGAATGGTTGCGGGCGGTGGCCTGCCGCAGCGAGGCATCGACGGTAGCGTCAACTGTGTCGCCCACGCGAACGGCGCCGAGCGTTACCACACCATGGTGCAGGTGATTGCCGCCGGATTTGGTGGTGTCACGCACCTCGTAGCGGCCCTGAGCAGTGACAAGATAACCGGTGTCGCCCGCCTGCCCACCGCTCTCGGCATAAAAGGGCGTGCTGTTTAGCACGATCACGCCCTGCTCGCCTTCGCTCAGCACATCGACCTTTTCCACGCCCTTGAACAGGGCCACCACGCGCCCAGCTGATTCGGTCCCGATGTACCCGGTAAAGACCGTGTCGCCATCGACCTTGATCAGGCTGTTGTAGTCCAACGCAAACTTACTCGCAGCGCGGGACCGTTCTCGTTCCTCGTTAATCAATCTTGAATAACCCTCTAAATCAAGACTAAAGTTTCGTTCGCGAGCAATATCCGCAGTTAAGTCAACAGGAAAACCATACGTAGCAGAAAGCTTAAATATAGTCGCGCCAGGAAGGATAAGCTCTAATAAATCTACTTCATGAGTGTCAAAAATATCGACATACTCAAAGTTCTTTAAACCTTTTAGGCATTCCGCTACAGCGCTCTTCGTAGCCGTATCGCCTTTAACTACAATAACCAACCCGCAGCGGCAATGATCTTTTAGCGCATAAGCAGCAGAACTCATACTTCTAAAAAAACCCTCCATTCCAACCGCACTTTCCACTATCCGAATTGCGGTTCGCACCTCTTCGCGCTTTTCGTTTTGAAAAGCAGCGTTAAAACTAAAATTAGGAGTGCCATCAAGGCTCCGCTCAAATTTTAGTTTATGACGCTTGGCAAAAAGCTCTAGTCCTCTTTTTTCCGTTATCTCATGCTCAAGGACCAGCAAACCCTCCCACAACGTCTTAGCAAATTGGTCTTCTTCGGCTTTCAATACCCGCTCGATATGCGCCTGCTGCGTCACCAGTTCCGGGTAGGCAGCACCCATGGTCTGCGCCAGCGTGGCCACAATCTTGTAGAAAAAGCTGAACTTAGCACCCAATTTGTTGCCGTGGCGGCAGGCGCGGCGAATGATGCGGCGCAGCACGTAGCCGCGGCCTTCGTTCGAGGGCACGATGCCGTCGGCGATCAGGAAGGAGCAGGAGCGGATATGGTCGGCCACCACCTTGAGCGAGGGCTGTTCCTCGTTCTTGCAGCCAATGGCCTCCGCCGCCGCATTCAGCAGGTTCTGGAACAGGTCGATCTCGTAATTGGAATGCACATGCTGCATGACCGCCGAAATACGCTCCAGCCCCATGCCGGTGTCCACCGAGGGCGCGGGCAGCGGGTGCAACACGCCGTCGGCGGTGCGGTTGAACTGCATGAACACGTTGTTCCAGATTTCGATATAGCGGTCGCCATCTTCATCGGGCGAGCCCGGCGGGCCGCCGGCTACATCGGCGCCGTGGTCGTAGAAGATTTCCGTGCAGGGCCCGCAGGGGCCGGTGTCGCCCATGGCCCAGAAGTTGTCAGAGGCATAGGGAGCGCCCTTGTTGTCGCCGATACGGATGATGCGCTCGGCTGGCACGCCCATGTCGTTCTGCCACAGGTTATAGGCCTCGTCGTCGCTGGCATACACGGTGACCCAGAGCTTTTCGGCAGGAATGGCCATCCACTGCCCCGAGGTCAGAAACTCCCAGGCAAAACGGATGGCGTCCTGCTTGAAGTAGTCGCCAAAGCTGAAGTTGCCCAGCATTTCAAAGAAGGTGTGGTGGCGGGCGGTATAGCCCACATTGTCCAGATCGTTGTGCTTGCCGCCGGCACGCACGCACTTCTGCGAGCTGACAGCGCGGGTGTAGGCGCGCTTGTCCATGCCGAGGAAGCAGTCCTTGAACTGGTTCATGCCGGCATTGGTAAACAGCAGCGTAGGGTCATTCCCCGGAATCAGGGAACTGGAGGCCACGCGGGTATGACCTTTTTGTTCGAAAAAGCGGAGGAAAGCTTCGCGAATATCAGCGCTCTTCATGCACGGCTCCGTAGACAGCGGCCAGCCCGGCATGGGAGCCGGCTGGAAAGACCGCGCATTATAGCGGCTCAGGCGGCGTAATCGTAGCGTTGGGTGAGGGGTTTGGGGGCCTGGACTGAGCAATTGGGGATGGCAAGAGCGCTGACGTAGGGTGGGTTAGGCCTAAAGGCCGTAACCCACCAGATGCCTCTTCGTTGCACAACGTACTTATGCATTGGCGTGGACACCAAGAGCGAGTGGTCGTTTTAAGTGTCGGGTTTAGCGCAGACGCAGGTTGATTCAAGCAAAACCATTCATCACTTATGACGGGGTTTTCTGCGTGGGTACGTTGGGTACCTGACCGGCATCCGGCGGGTTACGCCGCGTTGCGGCTAACCCGCCCTACGGTTCAGCGCCAGATTCGCAGGCTGGCTCTCAGTCCATTTCCGGCTCACTAAACCGCACGGCGATCATCGCATGGGCCGAACTGAAACCCCGGTATTGCAGAAAGCGTAGCTGCTTCGCCTGCTCCCTGCGCTCGGTGGGGATGTCGCTGCCAAAGCGGCGACGACGCACGGCGGCAGCTTCGGCCTGCCAGTCGTAGTCGCCTTCCAGCACCCGGCTACGGATCAGCTCAGGATCAACACCACGCTGCTTCAGCTCCTGGCTTATCACCAACGGACCATAGCCGCGCAGGGAGCGAGAGCGGATAAAAATATCCGTAAAGCGCCCGTCATCCTGCAAACCACGTTCGACAAGCTCGTCGAGAATCCCGCTGGCCTGCTCACATGTAGCGCCCCAAGCCTCCAGCTTGGCAACCAGCTCGGCACGGGCATGCTCGCGCTGGGTCAGCAGGGCCAGCGCCCTGCCCCGCACCGACTCGGGGCTGGGCGGGGTGGCGGGCGCGTCGTCCCGGGCCTTAGACCCCCACTTCTTCGAAGGTTTCGACATCATCATCGTAGGCCCCGGTGGCAGCGCCGTCATCGGTGCCGATCAGTTGCTCGCGCACCTGGGCTTCGATGGCATTGGCGATCTGGGGGTTTTCACCCAGGAACTTGCAGGCATTGCTCTTGCCCTGGCCAATCTTGCTGCCCTGGTAGGCATACCAGGCGCCGGACTTGTCGATCAGCCCCAGCTTGACGCCAAGATCGACAATCTCGCCCAGGCGATTGATGCCCTGGCCATAAAGAATCTGGAACTCGGCTTCCTTGAAGGGAGGGGCCACCTTGTTCTTGACCACCTTGACGCGGGTTTCGGAGCCGATCACCTCTTCGCCTTCCTTGACCGCGCCGATGCGGCGGATGTCGAGGCGCACCGAGGCATAGAACTTGAGCGCGTTGCCGCCGGTGGTGGTTTCCGGGCTGCCGAACATGACGCCGATCTTCATGCGGATCTGGTTGATGAAGATGACGAGGGTATTGGAACGACTGATATTGCCGGTGATCTTGCGCAGGGCCTGCGACATCAGGCGGGCTTGCAGGCCGACGTGCATATCGCCCATTTCGCCTTCGATTTCTGCGCGTGGCACTAGCGCCGCCACAGAGTCAACCACCAGCACGTCCACCGCGCCGGAGCGCACCAGCATGTCGGCGATTTCCAGGGCCTGCTCGCCGGTATCCGGCTGCGACACGAGCAGGTTTTCCACATCCACACCCAGCTTCTGCGCATAGGAGGGGTCGAGTGCGTGTTCAGCATCAATAAAGGCGGCCGTGCCACCACGGCGCTGGCATTCCGCCACCACCTGCAAGGTCAGGGTGGTCTTGCCCGAGGATTCCGGCCCGTAGATTTCCACTACGCGACCCTTGGGCAGGCCACCGATGCCGAGCGCAATGTCGAGGCCCAGCGAACCCGTGGAAATGGACGGTGTGCTGCGGCCATCGGCATGGTCGCCCAGGCGCATGACCGAGCCCTTGCCAAACTGCTTTTCGATCTGGGAAAGGGCGGCGTTAAGTGCCTTTTGCTTGTTATCGTCCATTGTACGGTCCTCGGAGTGCTCGTTTGGCAGCATTATATTGTCGTGACATGACCCGGCGGCCATCTGTCCATGCGTACAGTATAATCAGAATGCCACCAAAGGGAAGCTAGTTGCCGACAAGAATTTTTAATCCTCGCAGCGCAGCCTCAACCGACTGCAAACGCACCGCCTCCCGGTCGCCTTTAAACAGGAAATCCTGCGTTACCGCCGCCCCATAACCAGGACCCGACCAGGCAATCCAGACCGTCCCCACCGGCTTGGCCGGCGTGCCACCATCAGGCCCGGCCACGCCGGACACCGCCACGGCCCAGGCCCCGGGCACCTGCTTGAGCGCCCCCTGCACCATGGCCGACACCGTCTCTGCACTCACCGCACCGTGCTCAAGAAGAACGAAGCCGGGCACACCGAGTTCCTCCACCTTGGCGGCATTGCTATAAGTCACCCAGGCACGGTCAAACCAGGCGGAGCTGCCGGGAATACGGGTCAGTGCCTCGGCGATGCCACCGCCGGTACAGGACTCCGCCGTCACGACCGTGAGTTTGCGGGCCAGCAGCAGCGCGCCGACATCGGTGGCCAGCGCGGTGAGTTTGTCGCTCATGATGGGTTGCTACTCTCCAGGGCCGTGGCCACTGATTCTGGTTGGATGGAAATAAACAGGGACAAGCGCCGCAGCGCCAGCCCAAGGGCGGCAAACCATGCATCGAAGATGCCACCACCACGAAATTTATGCAGCCCGCTATTGCCCGCCCCGCCCCAGCCCTTATCATGCGGGGTCGCCGCAACCGCCGCCCGATACAAGCACAATACCGTGACAAGCGATAGCACCAGCCTGCCCAGCGCCGCAAATGACCACACGCCGATGATGCAGGCCTACCTGCGTATCAAGGCGGAGTACCCGCGCGAGATCGTGTTTTACCGCATGGGCGATTTCTACGAGCTGTTTTTTGAAGACGCCCGCCGCGCCGCCCGCCTGCTCGACATCACCCTGACCGCGCGCGGCAAGTCCAGCGGCACGCCCATCCCGCTGGCGGGTGTGCCCTATCACGCCGCCGAGTCCTACCTCGCCAAGCTGGTGCGCATGGGTGAGTCGGTAGTGATCTGCGAGCAGGTGGGCGACCCGGCCACCACCAAGGGGCCGCTGGAGCGTGTGGTCAGCCGCATCATCACCCCCGGCACGGTCAGCGACGAGGCCTTTCTCGACGAGCGCCAGGACACCCTGCTGGGCGCCGTGCACGAGCTGGATGGCCGCTACGGTCTCGCCGTGCTCGACATCAGCAGCGGCCGCTTCAGCGTGCTGGAGCTGGGCACAACCGAATCCCTGCTGAGCGAGCTGGCCCGCCTCAACCCCGCCGAGCTGCTGCTGAGCGAAACCGGCCCCCTGCCCGCCCTGCTGGCCGAGCGCAAGGGCCTGCGCCAGCGCCAGCCTTGGGAGTTCGACGTCGAGGCCGCCACCCGCACCCTCACCCAGCAATTCCAGGTCAAGGACTTACAAGGCTTTGGCGTTGCCGACCTGCCCGTCGCCGTAGCCGCTGCCGGCGCCCTGCTGCAATACGCGCGCGAAACCCAGCGCACCCTGCTGCCGCATATCCGCAGCCTGCGCCGCGAGCACCCCGACAAGTCGGTGCTCATGGACCCGGCCACCCGCCGCAATCTTGAAATCAGCCAGAACCTCAGCGGCCAGACCGCCTTCACGTTGGCTTGGGTCATGGATCACACCCAGAATCCCATGGGCAGCCGTATGCTGCGGCGCTGGCTAAACAACCCTGTCCGTGACAGGCAGACCCTGCTACCCCGGCAAGAAGCAGTGGCCGAGCTAAGCGACCACTACATGTATGAAGGGCTACAGCCCCTGCTCAAGGAAGCCGGCGACTGCGAGCGCATCCTCGCCCGTATCGCCCTGCGCAATGCCCGCCCGCGCGACCTCGCCCGCCTGCGCGATACCCTGGCCCTGCTGCCCGCCCTGCAGGAGCCTGTGGCTAAACTGCACAGCGCCCGCCTGCGCCAGCTGGGTCATGAGCTGGGCCTGTTCCCGGAGCTCCTCGCCTACTTGCACAAGGCCATCATCGAAGCCCCGCCCCTGCTGCTGCGCGACGGCGGCGTGCTGGCCGCCGGCTTCGACGCCGAGCTGGACGAGCTGCGCGGCATCAGCACCAATGCCAGCGGCTACCTGCTGCAACTGGAAGCCCGCGAGCGCGAGCTGACCGGCATTGCCGGCCTCAAGATCGGCTATAACCGCGTCAGCGGCTACTATATCGAGCTGACCCGCGCCCAGGCCGACAGCGCCCCGGCCCACTTCATCCGGCGCCAGACCCTGAAGAATGCCGAGCGCTACATCACGCCCGAACTGAAGTCCTTTGAAGACAAGGCCCTGTCCGCCTCGGCCCGTGCACTGGCACGGGAAAAGGCGCTGTACGAAGACATCCTGACCCGCATCACCGAAGACCTGCCCGCCTTGCAGGCCATGAGCGACGCCCTGGCCGAGCTGGATGTGCTGGGCAACCTCGCCGAGCGCGCCCAAACCCTCAACCTCAGCCGCCCTGTTTTGCAGGACGAAGCTGGCATCCATATCGTGCGCGGCCGTCACCCCGTGGTGGAAATGGTGCTGGAGCAGCCCTTCACCCCCAACGACACCCGGCTCGACGCCAGCCAGCGCATGTTGGTGATAACGGGGCCGAACATGGGTGGTAAATCCACCTATATGCGGCAAACGGCACTGATCGTGCTGCTGGCCTGTGTAGGCAGCTTCGTGCCGGCCGAGAGCGCCAGCATAGGCCCGGTGGACCGCATCTTCACCCGTATCGGCGCCGCCGACGATCTTGCCGGTGGCCGCTCCACCTTTATGGTGGAAATGACCGAAACGGCCAATATCCTGCACAACGCCAGCGCCCACAGTCTCGTACTGATGGACGAAGTGGGTCGCGGCACCAGCACCTTCGACGGCCTCTCGCTGGCCTGGGCCGCCGCCGACTATCTCGCCCGACAGATACACGCCATGACCCTGTTCGCCACCCACTATTTCGAGCTGACCGCCCTGCCCGAGCACTGCGACGGCGTCGCCAACGTGCACCTCAGCGCCGCCGAGCACGGCGACCGCATCCTCTTCCTGCACAGCGTACAGCCCGGCCCCGCCAGCCAGAGCTATGGCTTGCAGGTGGCACAGCTGGCAGGCATTCCCGCCACCGTGATCGACGCCGCCCGCCACAAGCTGGCCCAGCTGGAAACCCAGGAAATCGTGGCGCAGAAGACCAGCAGCAAGTCCGCCCCCATCCAGAACGACCTGTTTGCCCCGAGCGGCCCCAGCCCCGTGGACATGCGCCTGCGCAAGGTCAATCCTGATGAGCTGAGCCCGCGCGCGGCGCTGGATTTGCTGTATGAGTTGAAAAAACTGCTCTGAGCGCCGAAGCAGCACAGGCCTGGCCGCTTTTTTGCGCTTGAATAGACATAATCTACTCGTAACGCACCAATATAGAGCAATTGCTCTAATTGCCAGCCCGGCAGCGAGCGATTAGACTAGCGGGCGTTTCGGCGCCAATTTTTGAGGTTGAAGAGCATGACGTTTGTAGTAACCGAGAATTGCATCAAGTGCAAATACCAGGATTGCGTGGAAGTGTGCCCGGTGGACTGCTTCTACGAAGGCCCGAACTTCCTGGTGATACACCCGGACGAGTGCATCGACTGCGCCCTCTGCGAACCGGAATGCCCGGCCAACGCCATCTTCTCCGAAGATGAAGTACCCGCCAGCCAGAAAGCCTTCACCAAGCTCAACGCCGACCTGGCCGAAATCTGGCCCAACATCACCGAAAAAGGCGCCGAGCCCGCCGACGCCAAGGAATGGGACGGCAAACCCAACAAGCTGGCCCTGCTGGAACGCTGATCTCTCCCCCGGCCTGCCGTTGCCAGGACGACGGCAGGCTGTCTGCTTTACTTTATTTTTCTTTATAACTCATTGACTTAGCCAGTAGCCCGGATGCGGCGCAGCGCAATCCGGCGCTGACGGTGGTTATAACCCCGGATTCCATTTCACTCTATCCGGGCTAGCTTTTGACCAGCATCTCCTGAATGTAAATCCTGCTTTGACTCCGTCGACAGCAGCGTCACTACCCCCACCTTAAACAAAGTATGAATCATCAGGCTTCCACCCCTTGGACAGCAGCCAGCGGATGACTTTTTCCCGCTGTTCCAGGGTATGGGGGTGTGACAGCAATCCCTCGACGATAAAAGTGCCGGCTGTCGCCAGGGTAACAGCCTCCTCTTCGGACATGCCCTGTGCGACCAGCGTGGCAACCAGCAGCGCTTCCAGTTTCTGGTGAAACTGCGCATGCCAATCAAAGATGGCTTTGGATTGATCAAGGCGTCCATGCACCGTCAGCACTAGATTGTGTGCCTGCTCGAATACCTGGATAAGCCACAGCAATTGCTCCGGTAGTGGCAATTCGGCGATGCCTGCACGGACCTCGAGCGTCCTTGCCATGAGCCGGTTCAAGACCGCTATCAGCAGTTCATCCTTGTTGGCGTAGTACCAATACAAGGTGTTGGGTGCAACACCCGCAGCGCCGGCGACAGCCGCCATTGAGGTGGCGTCGTAACCCCCTTCCAGGAACAGCCGCGTGGCGGCGAGCTCGATTTCCTCCTGCTTCTGCGCGCGATCAACGTCACGCTTGTTTCTGGCCATGGGCGTATCCGAATCCTGCCGTCACATCGATCTTGAATTGTATTCAACACCTGTTAGTATTGCTATCTTGAATGATATTCAAGATAGCAATACTGGAGCAGCAAAATGGATTCGGTAAAAACCCCAAAAAATGTCTGGTTCATGTCTGAGGGCGTGCGCTGCGCGGGCTGGCTGTACCGGCCGCACCCGGCTGCCGCCACAGCGCCGATAGTGATACTGGGCCATGGCTTGGGCGGCACCTGGCAAATGCGTCTGGATGCCTTCGCGGAGCGTTTCGTTGCACAGGGCTTTGTGGTACTGGTCTTCGACTACCGTTTCCTGGGGGCCAGCGAGGGTGAGCCGCGCCAGTTGCTGGACATCCGCAAGCAGTTGAATGACTGGCACGCGGCGCTGGCCTATGCCCGTGGCTTGCCGGGGGTGGACACGGGGCGGATTGCCATCTGGGGCAGTTCCTTTGGTGGTGGCCATGTCATGCAGATCGCGGCCGAGGATGGCAAGGTCGCGGCCGTCGTCGCCCAATGTCCGTTTACCGATGGCTTCGCCTCCTTGAAGGCACGCTTGAGTACAGGATTCGTCAGCGCCCTGGCACTCACCGCCGTCGGCGTGGCGGACCAGGTGGGGTCCTGGGCAGGTGCGCCTCCCTTGCTGGTTCCCATGGTGGGTACGCCGTGGCTGCCGGCGTTTTTGACCGCGCCCGATGCCATTCCCGGCATGGCGGGGCTGGCCCCGAAGGGCAGCCAGGTGGCGCGCCGGACCAGCCGGCTGTTGCGGTGGATGCCGGCGCTGGAACAAAGCCTGCTGCCTGGCATTACCTTAAGTGAGCGTGAGGTGGCCGGCGACCAGGACAGTATCTGGGGTGCAGTAGTAACCCCCGCAGGAGGACGCCCTTTCCTGAATGCCCTGGCGGCTCGCCTGGTATTGGAAATTGGCCTTTATCGGCCAGGCCGGTCCCTGCGCAAATTGAGCATGCCGGTTCTGGTCTGCGTTTGCGACCACGACAGCGTAGCGCCGGCCAAGGCCACGCTACATGCCGCAAAACAGGCTCCGACCGCCGAGGTCATGCGCTACCCCTACGGACATTTCGATATTTATGTTGGGGATGCCTTTGAGCGTGTCGTCGCGGATCAGATCAACTTCCTGCGGCGCAGCCTGCAATGACGAGGACGCCAACGCTGGACTTCGCGCAGAGGTAAGCCCGTGAATGCGGTAGCGGACAAAAAGCGGAGAGGGGCAGCCACCAGTAGCGCTATTACTGGTACTGGCCAGCGAAAAGCAAGACCGGGCCATTGTGGGATTCTTGCTCCCCCCCGTGTCGTGCTCCCGGTGCGCCCAGGGCTCAGCCTCAAAAATGGAACGAAAAAAAGGGGCCTTGCAGGCCCCTTATGCTGATCACCAGCTCCCTGCCGAATGACCAGATACCTCCATGTCCTCATCCTTTAGCCGGCCATCCCATGCCGTGTTCCCTTTCCCTGTCACATCCTTGCGACAGGAGTGACTTTACCAAAATGCCCTGCCCCCACAAGGGCGCAAACCGCACGCAAAGCCCCTACAATCCTCACAAAGCACCTTAACAAATAACAATATACCTATAAAAATCAATATTCTGAAAGGATACAGCGCACCACCATCGCACCCCGACAAACAACAATCACCCACAGCGCGTGTAGGAAATATCGCACACGCAAGCAGGCGCATTTCCCACGCCAGCCCCATCAGGGCCAGGCACTCAGATCATGGATTGCAGGAAATTCTGCAGGCCGATCTTGCCGAGCAGGTCCAGTTGGGTCTCCAGCCAGTCGATATGCTCTTCTTCGCTCTCCAGTATCGTCTCGAACAGCTCACGCGAGCCGTAGTCCCCCACCTGCTCGCAATAGGCAATGGCCGTCTTCAGGTCAGGGTGGGCCTGCAACTCCAGCCGCAGGTCGCAGCGCAGGGCCTCTTCCACATTTTCACCGATGAAAATCTTGCCGAGGTCTTGCAGATTGGGCAGGCCCTCAAGAAAGAGGATGCGCTCGATCAGCGCATCGGCATGCTTCATTTCGTCGATGGACTCGTGGTATTCGTGCTCGCCCAGCTTTTTCAGGCCCCAGTTCTTGAACATGCGCGCATGCAGGAAATACTGGTTGATGGCGGTCAGTTCGTTGACGAGGCATTTGTTCAGATAGGCGATGACCTGGGCATCTCCCTTCATGGCGGCAATCCTTCTTTTGTGGTGGCAATGGTCGTGGCGATAGCGGCTATATGGCTTCTAGCCTAGCAGCAAGGCCGGAGGGGAGCTGATGTTTTAAAAGGAGTTTTGTGAACACAGGCGAGGCCGGCGCGAAGGCCGGCGACCAACAGGAGCAGGGACGAGAGCAGCACTCAGGCAGCGCCGGCGATATCCTGGCCAACCTCGGCAAGCGCCTCGTTCAGCACGTCGCGGGCGGTCAGCGCACAGCGACCACACTGGGTAGCCACCCCCAGCTCATTGCGCAGGTCACGCATGGTGCAGGCACCCTCGTTGACGCAGCTACGAATCTGGGTGTCGGTCACGGCACGGCAGATGCAAACGTACATGAGCAGTTCTCATTAGCTAAACGTAATGAGAACAATTATCGTTTATTTTACGTTCTCGTCAAGCACCCTGCCCGGCTTGCCGACGAAACGATCAAAAACTGAGCATCAGGCGCCCACTGGCACAGGACCCATGGGCGCCAGCAGCGCCGCCCGGCGCTGCTCCGGCGTCAGCTTGGCCAGCTCCCGACAGGCGGCAAAAAACGCAGGCAGGTCGTTGCCCTTGGCCGCCAGCAGGTGTTGCAGGGCCGGCACCTCGTCGTAATAGGTGGCCACGCTGTTGAGCAGGGCATTATTGGCCCTGGCCATCCAGGCGTCGTAGCCGGCATAGCCACCCCAGCTTTGTTTCAGCAGGCCATAGTCCGCGCGCATGGCGGCATAGATACGCTGCTTGCCGGCGCGCTTGTCGGCCACGCCCAAGGGCGAGCTGTAAAGCGTTTGCAATTGCTGGCGATAGCGCAGCACCAGCGCCACGAACTGCGCCTGCCGCTGCTGGTCAGCCAGATGCTCGGGCAGGTTCAGCGCATGCACGGCGCTGTAGCGGCGCAGGCCCTCCCCCGCCACTGTCACCGCGAGGCTTTCGTTGAACACCGTGTCGCCGGGCACGAACAGAAGCACATGCGTCAGCTCGTGGAAGATCAGCTCGGCCAGATCGGCGTCGGGCTCATACACAAAACTCGACAGGATGGGATCGTTCAAGTGCCCCAGGGTCGAATACGTGGTCGCGCCGCTCACCGCTACTTCGTAGCCCTGGGCGCGCAGGCGCTCAGCCAGTGCGTGCGCGCCGGCCTGCGAGAAATACCCGCGATAGTCCAGGCAGCCTACAAGGGGGTAGCACCAGGAATAGGGTGTCAGCGCCAGCTCGGGCGAGGCCATGACCGACCACACCGGGTAGGGCCGCCCCAGCTCAACGTAGTAGCCAAAATCATGGGCGGCGGGCAGTCCCAGCTGGCTGCCGGCAAAGGCGCGGATGTCCTGCACCGTTTGCAGGCGCTGGCGCAGCCGTGCCGACGTACCGGGCGCAGCGATCATGTCGGGAATCGGCTGCCGGTTCAGGATCAGCCCCAGTTGACCGCGCGCCGCCTGCGCGTAATAACCTGTCTCCTCGCAGCCACTCAGTGCCAGCAAGGAAACCCCCAGGATAAGGAAAAGAAACAGACGTCGTTTGCGCATGGACGCATCATAGCAAACAGCCAACCAGACCGGGCCGACAACGCCACCATGATTTGAGGATTTACCCATGACCCGCCTGCTACGCGCCACCCTGCTGCTCAGCCTGCTGGGGCAGCTCGCGGCCTGCGCGCCGGATGTGCTGGTGCAGCAAGACCCCAAGGCCCTGCTGCCGGGCCCGGCCAGCTATGTGTGGGCCGAGCCGGACGCCGCCGACGCCACCCTGCCCGGCGACCAGGACCCGCGCGTGCACAACAGCATCGTCCGCGACGCACTGCGGCAAGCTATCGACCGGGGTCTGGCCCGGCGCGGCTACCAGCCCGCCGCCAGCAACGCCGCCTGGCAGGTCAGCTACAGCATCGGCCTGCAAAAGGCCGTACGCATCATCGACGAGCCCGCCGAGCCGCCACAGCTGGTCTGCTTTGCGTATCACGGCTGCTTCATGGAGGACTGGGGCGGGGTGTATGCCACGCAGAGCTACCCGGTCAATGAAAACACCATCGTCGTCGACCTGAGCGACGCCAAAACCCACAAGCTGGCCTGGCGCGGCCTACTCACGCAGGAAATCAACCTGCACCGCGACCTGCAGGCCGACAAGCTGCAAAAGGCAGTGGACGCCCTGCTGGCGAAATTACCGGGTACTACAGTGGCCGACAGCAATCACTAGGGCCTTTTCATGCGTCCAAAGGCATTCCCGGAGCCGACCGTCTGTCGTGAAAAACCACCATACAGGACAAAAAAATCATCGCTCTGTCCGTTACAGCTACTACACAAAGGCGTTTTTACCGGTAAGATGCCTTCATTAGAATTACAACAAGCATGGATGCACACACCATGGAGCAAGGCAAGCCAGGAAGGGCAAAGGGCGGGCAATGCCTGCCGCTCATCAAGGGTTTCATACTGGGCGTGGGCCTGCTTGTCGCTGGCTACGCCTGCGCAGACAGCAACAACGACAACACCAGCCTTACCGGCGTCTGGGCCGGCAGTATGGGCAGCAAGACCGTGATGGTCTGCTTTACCCACCGCGGCCCCGAGCCCGGCTTCGGCCTGTTTTATGACCGCGAGTCGCTGACCCTGAGCCAGCTGACCCCCGGCAACGGCAGCAACGCCGCCAACGGCTCGGTACCCACCAGCTGGAGCGACGGCCAGGGCACCTGGAGTCTCGACGCCGTATCCTCCGAGCAGATCACGGGCCAATGGACCCAGGCAGGTGGCGGCGCCTCGGCTATCGCCCTCACGCGCATGCCCGCTGCCACCGACCGCGACAGCACCTCGCCCTGCGCCAGCCGTGCCTTCAACGAGCCCACCGAAAGCCAGCCGACCCTCAGCGCCGGCCTGCCACAGGAAGTTGACGGCCTGCACTACCGCATCATCACCCTCAATGCCGGCCGCGCCGACGAGGCCGCCAGCGCCAACGGCCTGCACATCGACACCCTCGAACTGCTCGGCGACGACCCGGCGATCAGCCGCATCAACACCCTGCTGCGCCGGCGCCTGCCGGATAGTCAGGCCAGTGTGCTCGACCGCCTGTATAACTGCCGCCGCCGGGAACGCGACGCTGATGGGCAAGAGGGCGTTGCCAGCGAGCGCGTTACCGAGGTTCATCTGGTGAAAGGCCGCTGGTTGACCGTGCAGACCGACGACAACAGCAACTGCGCCGCTCCCCGCACCGCCAACTGGGCCAACCACTACACCTTTGACCTGCAAACCGGCCAGCCAGTTAACCTGATGACCTGGTTCCGGAACACGCCGGCCAGCGACAATCCGGAAGGTCAGGCACCGGGCGAATACCCGCAGCAACTGCCGCCCGCCCTGAAGGCACTGGTGCTGGCCGGCATCAGCCCTGACCGCCTGCAAGCCTGCCCTGACCTGGGCAACCCCGATGCGGGCTATATTCCCCATATCAGCGAAAACGGCATGCGCTTCAGCTTCCCCGGCAGCGTGCAGGGCATCTGCGCCAGCGAGGTGCTGATACCCTTCGAGCAGATTCAGCCGCTGCTCAGCGACGAAGGGCGGAACCAGATCAAGGTGCTGCTGGCGAGCAATCGGGAGCGGCCAACCGCTTCGCGTTAAAGCTTATGCAGCGCAAGCGATACCCATCATGCAGGGCTTGGGATGAGGACTGGTGGGCGGACGTGATGGGTATCGCATTCGCTCCACCCATCCTACGAGTTGCAGAATTGCAGGATTACGGCTTTTCTACTCCGCCAGCCGTGCCAGCGATGCATCAATATTGTCGCGCGCCTGCTCCTCAAAGCGGGCGCGGAATTCCGGGGTGCCGTAAATATGTGGCCGGCGCAGGAAACTGCGCAGCAGGGCGCCACGGCCTTCGCGCCATTTCCACTCGTCCATCCATGAATACTCCTCACGCACTTCCTCTTCGTACTGCCAGAAGCGCGCAAAGGGCGCGGCCAGAATGGCCAGATCGATATCCACCATGATGATCTCGTCCGGCGTGACCGGCGCGGCCGTGTGCCGGGTCACGTCGATCAGCCGGCTCACCCGCGCGCGCAGGTCGGCGCTCGCCCCCGTCTCGGCCAGTACGGCGTCAGCCAGGCGGGCGCTCTGCGCCTCGTTGTCGGCGGCGCGCACATTGTAAACCGCATCGTGAAACCACAGCGCCAGCTGTACCGCTGCCGGGTTTTCGCAACGTGCCCGCACCAGGGCAAAGTGGGCAAAGCACTCCTCCAGGTGCACCAGCGTGTGGTAGTGCCGCTGCGGGTCGCGGTAGCGCCGGTACAGGTCGTCCAGCACGCCACCGGGCGCTTTGAGGCCGGCGGCATCCCAGGCAGCCTGCCAGTGTGCTTCAAGCTCCATGGCTACCCCCTATTGGCTCCACCACCACCGCCGTGCCATAGCACAGCACTTCGGACAGGCCCTGCATGACCTCGGTGGCGTCATAGCGCACAGCGACCACGGCATTGCCACCCAGCTGCTGCGCGTGCTGGCACATGAGGCGATAGGCATCGCTGCGCGCCTGCTCGCAGAGGGTGACATAAATACTGATATTGCCGCCAAGCAGGGTCTGCAACATGCCAAACAGATTCCCCACGATGGAGCGCGAACGCACCGTCAACCCACGCACCAGACCCACATTGCGCACGATGCGGTAACCCGGCAGGTCCAGCCCCGTAGTAACCATGGAAACATGCATAGTTTTCTCCTTGCGCCAGCGCCGTCTGCACTGCTCGGCAGCGCTACGATGCACCCCTGGCGATGGTCGGCGTTTGCTTCATATCCGGTAAAAATAAGGCAAGGCTGTGAGCCCCGCGCCAATCAGCGGCAGCAGCACGGCATTGTCTATAAAGTAGGGGAACACCATCAGGGCGATACCCGTCCAGTAGGGCACCGGCTTTTTCTGTTTTTTGCCATACATCCAGTAACCCACACCGATGCTGCCAAAAAACAGGCCCCACCACAGGTTCATTGCACTTGGCAGCACCCCTACCTCCAACCTGTCAGGAGTATCCCCGAATTCAGGTTAGAGCATAATGCAGGCTGCACGGCAGCGCCACGGCGGGTCTGTAGAGAATGCGCGATCGCGCTTACCACTGACGCAGATTGTTCCTGACCGTGCGCAACAGCCCCGGAAATATTTCCGCCAGTGCCATGCGCCGGTTCATTTCATGACCATAAAACACCAGCTTGCCCTCGTCGAAGGCGGCGCCGATATACAGGCCCTCCTCCGAATGCGACATATAGGACGCCACCGTCATCTTGGTCGGGTGGCTGTAGAGGGTGTAAAAGCGCTGGCAGCGCTCAAGACACTCAAGGCTGGACGGGCTCAGCCCCAAGGCAGCCCGATAGCGCCGGGTATCGGCCAGGGCTTCATGGATATCGTACTGGTCGGCCATGAAGGCCTTGATGACCGGCCCGTCTTTCAATGAACACAGCAGGGCCAGCGCCATGCTTTCTATCACCTGCCGCGACAGGTTGCCCGCCGGCACCGGGCAGCCCGACAGGAACAGCTTCATGGACTGGATATGCAGGGTAATGGCCGAGTAGGCCAGTGAGGACACCGTGGCCGCTGCCGCCGCATCGCCACGCGCGTCAAACTGGTGCCAGACGGTAAGCGCCTGACTCATGGCGAGGGAAAAATCATTGGCCTCCTCGCGGTAATTCGCGAGGTATTCGGCACGCACTTCGTCGCTATTGGAAATGACTTCGATAAAGACTTTCTTGTGTGCTTCAACAAAGGCTTCCATGTTCTGCTCCGTCGGCAAGGGTTTGGGGCGCGATAGACGCGGCCCGGATCTGTCCGGGCACAGCGCTATCGCCTTTCCCTACGCCGTTGTAGAGCTGTCACATTTTGCCGCCCATGGTTCCTGCAAGGCCGCACTGCCTTGCATGGGCATTTACTGTTTAATCATCCGTCGTTCAAATCTGTTTTATTGGGGCTTGCTCAGGCCTTGATGACAAAGCTGTCCACATAAGCCCTGGGATCTCTCGCGTCCCACACCTTGCCGTCAAAAAAAGTCACCTCGCGCATGGATGAAGCCGGCAGGCTGATCTTGAGCTGGGTGGCGGCCTCCTTGTAAATATCCACCTGGTTAACGGCCTTGGCCACCGCCAGATAGTCGGGGTCAGTCCGCAGCAGGCCCCAGCGCCGCTGCTGGGTCATGAACCACATGGCGTCGGAGTAATAGGGGAAGTTTACGCGGCCGCCATCGTGGAAGCGCAGCGGGTTTTCGTCCTTCCAGCGCCGGCCTATGCCGTTGTCATACACGCCCTTGAAGCGCTGCTCGATGATTTCCGCCGGCGCATTCACATAGGTCTTGCCGGCAATCAGCTGCGACACATCGCTGCGATTCTGGCCTTCGTCGATATAGCGCGCCGCATCCAGCACCGCCATGGTCAGCGCCCGCGCCGAGTTGGGGTATTGCCGGACAAAATCCTGGGTGCAACCCAACACTTTTTCAGGGTGACCAGCCCATATTTCCTGGGTAGTGGCCGCGGTAAAGCCTATGCCGTCAGCGATGGCGCGCGCACCCCAGGGCTCACCGACGCAGTAGCCGTCCATATTGCCCACGCGCATATTGGCCACCATCTGCGGCGGGGGCACCACGATGGTTTTCACGTCGCGCAGCGGGTCGATACCGTGAGCCGCCAGCCAGTACGAGAGCCACATGGCGTGGGTGCCGGTGGGGAAGGTCTGGGCAAAGGTAAAGTCACGCGGGTCGTTGTCAATCAGGCGCTTGAGCGAGCGGCCATCGGTCGCGCCTTTTTCCCGCAGCTGGTTGGAGAGCGTAATGGACTGGCCATTGTGGTTCAGGGTCATCAGTACCGCCATGCCCTTTTGTGGCCCACCTATGCCCAGCTGCACGCCATACACAAGGCCATAGAGCACATGCGCCGCGTCCAGTTCGGTGTTCAGCAGCTTGTCGCGCACGCCGGCCCAGGAGGCTTCCTTGCTGACATTGATCTTGATGCCGTATTTCTTGTCAAAACCCATGACCGAGGCGACCACGATGGGTGCGCAGTCGGTGAGCGGAATGAAGCCTACATTGATTTCAGGCTTTTCCGGCTTGTCCGACCCTGCTGCCCACGCCGTTGCTGCACTCATTGACCAACCTCCAACGCCAGCAGCCCCCGCCACCAACACCGATTTTTTGAGAAACTCACGCCGGCCGGAATCCAGCGGCTCGCTGTGTTCGTCGTCACCCTGCGTGGTCGTTTTGTCCACCATCATGCACCTCGTCCGGGCTCTACTGCTCTATCCCCTGCATGGTTCAGGCCAAAAAAAAGCCGTCCCCGGCGCGAACCGCAGGACAGCTTTGTCCTTGCAGGCTTTTGGGAGCCTGCAAAAATAGATACCAAAGAAAACCGCCTTGGCAGTTACGGCATCAACGCACGACACAGGAGAACTGAATGTCCCCTCCAGCGATGGAGGCTCTCATGGACAATCAGGATATACAGAGCAAGCCCTGTGCCAGCCGCCAACAGCAGCCAGAAAACCCTTAAATCCCCAGTATGGTGCGTGTTTTGCGCCATTATGAGGATATGGCACCGCCATAGACCGGCGGCCGACAAAGCCGTGGTGCACGCTGGTGAGCGCCGGGGTACATGACGGTGCAATGACAAAAGACCGCGCCCACCAGGGACACGGCCCGGCGGGCACGTATTCAACAAGAGGCAAACGGGAGTGCTCGGGGAGACGTCAGGCGAGCAGATCATTCATCGCCAGCAGCTTTTCGGCCACCTCGACGATGCGGATATTGCGGTCCATGGCCATGCGGCGCATGGCATGGTAGGCCTCGGATTCGTTCATGCCGCGCAACTGCATGAGGATGCCCTTGGCGCGCTCGACAATCTTGCGTTCGTTGAGCTTGTCTTCAACGATACGGACCTGGTTTTTCAACTCCTGGTCAGCCTCGAAGCGGGCCTGGGCCACTTCCAGCACGGCGGCAAGCCGGCCTTCATCGACGCCCTCCACCACGTAAGCAGACACCCCGGCCTTGATGGCGGCACGAATGGCCATGGGCTGGGTGTCGTTGCTGACCATGACCACGGGCCGTGCCGAGCCTATGCCCATCTGGCTCACCACCACGATCTGCTCCAGCACATCACGCGAAGGCGAGTCGGTGTCGATGATCACGACATCCGGTTGAAGACTCTCCAGACGCTTGGGAATCATGAAGGCCGAGGATACCTCCTCCACCACTTCGCAGCCTGCCTGAATAAGGGCCGTGCGCAAACGCCCCACCTGTTTGGTGGTGTCGTTGACCAGCAGAACCTTAAGCATGAAGGGCACCCGCGTACTGCGATTTTCTGATAATGCACAGATCGCAGCAAGGCTTGTGCCAAACAACTTATCAAGAGTTTAAAGGCTTGGAGCGCATCACAATTCATATACCTGAAAGACACCGAAACCGGCGCCTTTCAGGTATAGCCACCCACCGTGACAGGGACTACGGTTACAGCTTTGCCAGATACGCCTCCAGCTGATCCAGGGTGCCGCCAAAGCCGTGACGCATGGAGCCAAAATTGCCCTCGAAGATGGCGCGCTCTTCGTCCGTGGCATTGAAGGGCACACCATGCAGGTGCAGGGTGGTGCCCTTCCCGGTCTCCACGAAGGTCCAGGTATTCAGCACTTCCAGCGGCCAGGCCGGGTTCCAGGGCATGCGCGTGGCATTGCCAGCGGCATCTGAAAAGGCATTGAGGAAGACAATGCGCTCAGGTGCCACGATCTCGCGGTAGACAAAGCGGCCCCACATTTCCTGCCCGTCAGGCGTTGCCATACAGTAGTGGAACAGCCCGCCCGGACGCAGGTCCAGCTGGCAGTGACGCATTTCCAGCCCGGCCGGCCCCCACCAGCGCGCCATGTGCTCCGCCTCGGTCATCACCTTGAACACCAGCGCCCGGGGCGCGGCAATGTGGCGGGTCAGGGTAAAGGCGCCGTCGTTATTGCTCATGTCTGCTGCACTCCCCTTTTCGTTGTCACGGTTACCTGTCGCCAGACGGGCCAGCTCCGCCTCAAACAGCGCCAGATTGTCGTCCCAGCCCTTGTTCCAGCCCTGCTTCATGTCAGCGAAGGTCCAGCCCATGTCGTGCTCGGGCGGCCACTCGAAGCGGCCATGAATGCTGAGCAGGGTCTTGCTACCCTGCGCGGTAAAGCTGACTGTCATGCGGGCCCGGTGGAACACCTTGCCGTCCAGATCGCAGACCTCGTCATACACCAGCCGGTGCGGAGCCTCGACCTCGCGGTACACGCTGCGGCTGTGTATCACGCCGCCACCCTCCAGATGCATGCGGAAGCTCAGCCGGCCACCGGGATGCAACTCCAGGTGTTCGCACTCTACCGTCTTGAAAGCGCCGGGGTGCATCCAGCGCTCCACGTGCTGGCGCTCGGTCCAGACCGCGAACACGCGCTCGGGCGACGCATCGAGCAGGCGGGTAAAAAGGGCCTCCGGCGCGATGGCCTCAGGGTTTGTCGTGCTCATGGCTCTGCTCCTGTGCTTGCAGTTCGCTCAAATAGGCTTCAAGGCGGTCCAGTTGGCCCTCCCAGAAGCGACGGTATTGTTCCACCCAGCCGGCCACGTCCTGCAAGGGCGCCGCCTGCAACTTGCAAGGCCGCCACTGGGCCTCCCGCCCCCGGCTGATCAGGCCAGCCTTTTCCAGCACCTTCAGGTGCTTGGTGACCGCCGGCAGGGTCATGGCAAAAGGCTCGGCCAGCTCGGTAACCGACGTTTCCCCCAAACTCAGACGCGCAAGGATGGCCCGCCGGGTTGGGTCGGCCAAGGCGGAAAAGGTGGCACTCAGGCGGTCAGCTTGCATTGACTACACCAATTGGTTAATTAACTTATAGGTAAAATATAGGGCACCATAACGCGCTGTCAAGCCCCTTCCTCACAGGGGAAGGGGCACGGCCATCAATCAGGCACGGGGCGGCTCGCAGTTAATCATCCAGGGAATGTCAAAGCGGTCCACCAGCATGCCAAAACGAGTGGCCCAGAAGGTCTGCTGGATGGGCATTTGCACCTGACCATTGTCGGCCAGCGCATGAAAGATGCGCTCGGCCTCTTCCGGCGACTCGATATTGAGCGACACGGTAATGCCCTGCGGCTTGCTGTAGCGGCCGGGAGGAGCGTCCGATGCCATGATCACGGCATCGCCTATGCGCAGGCGGGCGTGCATGATCCTGCTAACCCACTCTGGTGGCACCTGGCTTTCCATGGGCGTGCCGGCATGGCTCATCATGGCCTCGATCTGCCCGCCGAGCACCTTGTGATAGAAGTTGATGGCTTCTTCGCAATTGCCGTCGAAACCGAGATATGGATTGATGTTCATGACAAGCTCCCTTGTTGATGGCGGTGCAAGGAGCTTAGGAGCGGGGGCCTGCGCACGCCACCCGGCGTGTGTGAATTTTTTGCGAAAGGCCAGGGTCTGTTGACGTTTCATCGGTCGTGGCGTTGCTGGTCAAAAACGCGCCACGGCCAATGAAACGTCAGCAGACCCTAGGCGGGCTCAGCTGGCGCAGGCCTGACGACCGGCCGCCACCACACACTGACCAGCCCCCAGACCAGCCCGGTGATGGCGCCGTAGAAATGCGCGGCAGGTGCAACGAGACCGTGAATCCAGCCCATGAGATAGGCCGGGTTGTAAGCCGCGCTGTGCTCCCAGACCAGCCGGCCCAGCAGCAGCGCCAGCACCACGGCATTGATGGCAGGCATTTCCTTCCAGGTGCGGATGATGCCGGCATACAGCAGGGCATGCAGCACGCCGGAAAAGCCGACATAGGCGATCAGCTGCGGCTGCCCCCACCAGAGCCCGGCGGAAATGGTGAAGCAGGAGAGCACAATGAGACCCACCCAGGCGAGCAGGGAGAAATCGCGCCGGAAATACAGGCCGAGCATGACCAGCCCCGCCCCGTTCATCAGCGCATGGTGCACATTGAGGTGGATCAGGTGCCCGGTCACCACCCGCCAGTACTGGCCCGCCGCCAGCGGCGGACGCTCATAGGCGAGCAGGTTGATATTGCCCGGCGTGCGCGAGAACAGGAAGTCGAGGTGCGCGACGTAAAGCCGCCAGTAGCCCGGCGTGCCGTGCTTTACCCAGTCCATGCCCCAGCCGGACAGCGGCATGCACAGCAGCAGCATGGCCACGGCCAGCAGGATTGAAAACAGGAAAACCGCGTTGGCGCGTACTGCATTCCACATCATTCGGGATTCAAGGTCTAAGGGCTTACCGGCAGTGACACGGGGTCAGCCGCACTCACCTGTGATGCGGCCGGCGTGCCATTGCCCGGCGGCACGTCGGGCGCCTGGGCCTTGGCCTGCTCGACATCGCTGATACAGGATTTCAGGTCGTCCAGTTCGCCGACTTTCAGGGACTGACGGTTATTTGCAAAACGGCTGGCAAGATCGGTGCAGTCGTCCGCAAAGGCCTGACCCACACCCAGGGCCAGCATCAGCACAAACAGCTTGCGCATGATTTACCTCCTCCATTCTTATTATGATTCATCCTTGTACCCCGCCACGTTGGGGGCGGCCTTTGAGGCAGCAGCGCCCGCGTTGCAGGGACAGCAAAACACCAGCGCGCCTTCTTGGCAGCCGGATTTTGTAACACAGCTCGGGGGCAGCCTCAAGCTGACTGGTCGGGTATACCCCCTCTTACCTTTTCCATTATAGCGCCTTTCCCTGCCTCAGGGCCTGTCAATCCGGCAAATATCCGTGGCCTGACAGTCAGGGCACAAAGCCGATATCGGCCATGAAGCGCCGCATCTTTTCCAGATAGACCTGCTTGCCGAAATGCACCAGATGGCCACCCGGAAACCAGTGCAAAGGCGGCTGCTTCCAGTGCTCGGCCAGCAACTTGGCGTGCTTGGGATAGGTGAGGCCGTCGCCCATGCCGGCCACAATCATCAGCCGTTCGCGCGGCAGCACCGGCTGCCAGGTCAGCGGCGAGGCGACTGCCATGGTGTGCCGCGCATCCTGCGTGCTGATGCCAACGCTCCAGAGCATGGTGCGCAGCAACTGCCCCACCGGGAACCACTGGAAGGCCACGTCAACGAGGCTGGCCGGCGGAATGACCGGGATGGCAAAGGCCAGCCTCTCCTCGGCGCAGGCCAGCAGCGAGGTCGTAAAGCCCCCCAGCGAAAGGCCGGTGACGCCCACCTGCGGCACGCCCTGCCCCAGCAGCCAGTCTACAAAAACGCGGAAGTCGTGCACCGCGTGCGCCACCACTTCGTTGATATGCAGCGCACCGTGGGCAAAGTAGCCATGGCCCGGAAAGGGCGAGAGAAAGCCCTGCCGGTAGCCATGGAAAGGCAGGGTATAGAGCAGCACATCGTAACCCTGCTCATAGAACCAAGGCATGTCCATAAAGCGGCTGTTGACCCAATAGGAATCAAACACGTAACCGTGCACCATGCAGATGGTGGGGCGCGGCCGGTCGCCGTGGCGCCAGTATTGTGCCCAGGCCGTCATATTGCGCTCGTGGCGGCTGTAGCCCTCGCGCAGGCGCGGGTTGACCGCCTGGAAGGGGCTCTCGAAACTCAGCAGCAGGCGCTCGCCGCCACCGGCCAGCGCGCCGGCGGGCTTGCAGTTGACCTGCACACCGGCGGGCGGCTTCACGAAGAACTGGCTGGCATCACCAGCGCTGGCCATGTCCTTGTAGAACTGGCGCTCGCCCATGTCGCGCTGCAAAACGCGCGGGCGCACACTGGTGGGTACTGCCAGCAGGGCCGTGACAGAGGCGATCAGGGTGCGCACGACTCCGTCCACCATATTGGCGGTGAGAGCCTGTGCCCGCTCGATACCGGTGAGATTGAAGTTGTCATGGCGGGCGTAAAAATTCGCGTCCAGCTCATTCCACCAGGGCTGCTGGCCGCCCAGCATGGCTGGCTCGGCAGGAGAAGCTGGGGGCTGGAGATCCGTTCCGGGCAAATCCGACATACTGCTACTGCTCTTGGTGTGTTTGGGCCGGCAGGCGTTGGCGGGCCTGCCATCAATCAGTTCCTGCGCTATAGTCCCACAGCCAGCCCTCTCTCACCAATTCACAAAAAATCCGGGGATGCTCCATGACCGCAAGAATCGCCGTGCTCGGCGCTGGCTCCATCGGTGCCTACCTGGGAGGCTCCCTCTGCGCGGCAGGCGGCGATGTGGTGCTGATCGGGCGCCGCTCCATGCGCGAGCGCATTGCCACCCACGGCCTGCGGCTAAGCGACCTGGCCGGGCGCCATATCGAGTTGGCGCCCGAACGCATCAACTATGCCGAAGACCCGGCCGCCCTTGGCAGCGCCGACCTGATTCTCGTCACTGTCAAAAGCCGCGACACCGCCGAGGCCGCCACCCTGATCGCCCGCCACGCCCCCGCGACCGTGCTGGTGGTGAGCATGCAGAACGGCGTCAGCAATGCCGACATCCTGCGCGAAGGCCTGCCCGGCTATGGCGTGCTGCCCGGCGTGGTGCCTTTCAACGTATTGCAAATGCCCGACGGCCGCCTGCACCGGGGCACCGAAGGCGAGTTGCTGGTGGAAAGCTCCACCCGGCTACAGCCCTGGCTGGGCCTGTTCCAGCGCGCCCACCTGCCTTTGCAGCAGGAGCCCGATTTTGCCGCCGTGCAGTGGGGCAAGCTGCTGATGAACCTCAACAACCCCGTCAACGCCCTCTCCGGCCTGCCCCTGCGCCAGCAACTCGCGCAGGCCGCCTATCGCAAAAGTCTGGCCCTGCTGATAGCCGAGGCGCTGGCCGTGCTGAAAAAAGCCGGCATCCGCCCCGCCCGCCTCGGCCGCATTCCCCCCGCCGCCCTGCCTTGGCTGCTGCGCGTGCCCGACGCCGTCTTTACCCGGCTGGCCGCCACCATGCTGCGCATAGACCCCGAGGCCCGCTCGTCCATGTGGGAAGACCTGGTGGCCGGCAGGCCGACCGAGGTGGATGAAATCAACGGGGCTGTGGTGCGGCTGGCCGCCTCCGTCGGTGCGGCGGCGCCCTGTAACAAGCGGATGGTGGGGCTGATTCAGGATTTGAGTCCGGGGAAGCTGCCTAATATTAGTGGGGCGGCATTGTATCAGGCGCTGCGGAATGTGCGCTGAAGGCGGGCGCTGACAGGATACGCTGTTGAAATGGCCACAAAGGCCCTATAATAAGCTGGACTGCATCTAGCTTAACCTGTGAGGTTGTCATGCGTGAAATTGGAGCCTTCGAGGCCAAGAACAAACTCGGCACCCTGCTCGACTGGGTGGAACACGGCGAGGAAGTCCTGATTACCCGGCACGGCAAACCCGTGGCACGGCTGGTGCCCTCGAAGCCCGGCTTTGATCGCGCGAAAGCACGCCAGACGGCGCGCGGCCTGCTCGACGCCAGCCGGGGCCTGACCTTGGGCGGCATCTCGATCAAGGAACTTGTCAACGAAGGCCGTCCATGAGTCTGGTGCTTGATAGCTCGGTGACGTTGACTTGGTGTTTTGAGGACGAGCGCACGCCCGCTACTGCCGCCATGCTGGAACAGGTTGCCGAAGCCGGCGCGGTGGCGCCAACGCTCTGGCCGCTCGAAATCCTCAACGCACTGGTGATGGCGGAGCGTCGCGGACGTATTAACGCCGCACAGCGACTGCAACTGGCCGAACTTCTGCACGACCTGCCCGTTACACTCGATACGGCAACCGCCACACAGGCATGGACGGCCACTGCACGACTGGCTGAGCGCTTCCGGCTTACGGTCTATGATGCGGCTTATCTGGAGCTGGCACAGCGCCTGAGTTTGCCGCTGGCGACTCTGGACAAGGAATTGCGGGTGGCTGCGGGTGCGCTTGGCGTCACACTGCTGGGGGTGTGAGGAAATTCTTTGCACTTGCAATTCTTTGCCAGGAAATGCTGTATAAAAGACCAAAATTCTTTGTTGCCCCAATCTTCCAGCACTTTCTGTACGTCATAAATTAATGACTTGAAAATATACATACAGACTTAAAGGACGAACAAGTGCACGCTCAGGTTTCCCTTTCCATACGGCAAGTCCACGAGTTTTTGCTCAATGTAGCCACAACCCGTCCAGTCTTCATCTGGGGGCCGCCCGGCGTTGGCAAAAGCTCACTGGTGGAGCAGTTTGCGCAAGAGTTGGGCTTGGAATGTGTGTCGCTGCTGGGGTCACAACTGGCACCGGAAGACCTGATCGGCATTCCCCGTATTGACGGCAATGTCAGCCGCTTTTATCCCCCCTCCATGCTGGTTCGTGAACGAGAATTTGTGCTCTTTATTGATGAGCTGAACATCGCCAGTCAAGAAATCCAGAAAGCGTTTTACAGCCTGATCCTGGACAAGCGCATCGGTGAGTACCGTCTGCCACCCGGCTCGGTCATCATCGGTGCTGGCAACCGTGCACATGATGCAGCCTTGGCGAAGCAAATGCCCAGCGCACTGGTGAATCGCATGGTGCATGTACACATCAAGGCAAGTCCGCGCGAGTGGTTGGTGTGGGCAGAACAGAACGGCATTCACTCTTGGGTGGTGGACTATATCCGCTCCAGGCCAACACAGCTGGCCACCGAAGTTCCGCCAGCCAAGGAAGAACCTTTTTCCACTCCACGCAGCTGGCATTGTGTGAGTGATGCACTGAAATCATTTGGGGACGAGATAGCGCCGAATTATCTGGATGCCCTGCTCTTTGGTTGCCTGACGCGCGATCATGCCTTGGGTTTCAAGGCATTCCTGAAGCAAATTCGCAACAAGTTCAGCGTACACAAGATTCTGAAGGGCGAAGAGTCCTGGCCCTCGGCACCGGAAGACCGTGATCTGGCCTATTTCCTGACGCAGAGTCTGCGTGACATGCTGATCAAGAGCTTGCCAGAGCGGGAAACCGAGCTGAGCCGTGATGCACGCGAACTGGCTCACGGTGCAAAGCTGGCGCTCAAGTCACTGGCTCGCATTGACGGGGAGCTGGCGCAACTGGTGCTCACTGAAAATGAAACAGGCGAGCGGGTTCCGGACTGGTTCGTTCTGGAGATTGCCAAAGAACTACCCCGCATACTTGAGCAAAAAGCCGGCAATGGGCAAAAGTAGAGACTCGCAAAAAAAACCGCATGCTTACGATCTGGCAATCGGGCGACTTGGCAGACACTATCTGCTTGCACCTGTCATGCGCAGCATCAGTTACAACCAGATAAAGCGTTACGGGCGCTCACTGGGCGGCAATGCCTACTGCGAGATACAGGGCAACACCATCCTCTTCAATCAGGACCTGCGTCTAAGCGAAGAAAACTGGCTGGCCATATTTTCCCTGGCTGTTCTTGTGCTTGCCGTAGGCGGCCCTCAACGTTTGAAAATACCGTCCACTCTTGCTGATCAAGCGGCGCAGCTTGCAGCCCTGCACTGGTGGCAGGCGCTCAGGATTGGCGAACTGCCCGAGCACTTTTCGTTACCTGTCGAGGTCGTGCAATGGGGGCGCTTGCCACTTGAAGACATTGTGCAGCGCCTGCAAAACGATACCTTGGCCAAAGTGCTACAAAGTGGAGAGTGGACGCTAACCCGTTCTGCTGCCGTGCATCTTATGTGGCCCCAACCGGTGTCACGCTGGAGCCTGCCGGGGCAAACTACCAGTCCTGAGAGCCTGTTTGCCCAGGCTTTGGTCGACAATGCCAAAAGAGCTCTTCAGGAGCAGCACGACGCCACGCACCCACCGCGTCCCGGCGGCAACCCCAACAGCAAGCCGGCGCAGGCCAAGCGCTGGCTGATTACCCACTATCCGCTTCTGGGTGCCTTGCTGACACAATTCGAGCTGATCGAAGACCTGGATGTTTGTCATCGCATGGATATAGGCATTGCGGCGATTCAGGTAGGGCTGGGTGAAATCTATATCAATCCTGCACGCAACCTCGGCCTGGATCAGGCCAAGTTTGTGATCGCCCACGAAATCCTGCACGCCGGTCTTTGCCACAGCAGCCGCCGGCAAGGGCGTGACGCCTACCTGTGGAATGTCGCCTGCGACTTTGTTATCAACGACTGGCTGGTGTCGATGGGTGTGGGCACTCCCCCGGATGACGGCCTGTTGTTTGACGAGGAATTGCGGGGCTGGGCCGCTGAGGATATCTACCTGCGGCTAGCTTCCGATTTGCGCATAAGGCGGCGCTTGCGCACCCTGCGCGGCACGGATGTGGATATGCTGGACGACACGCCTGGCCGTTATTTTACCGACCGGGAGGAGTTCTGCCGCCAGGCCCTGCTACAAGGCCTGGACTATCACCAGGCATCAGGGCGTGGAACCTTGCCCGAGGGTCTGGTGGAGGCCATACGCACGCTTAACCAGCCGCCGATACCGTGGCAGGCCAAGCTCGCCGAGTGGATAAGGGAGCGCTTTCCCCTGCCTGAAAGCAAGCGCACCTACGCCAAGCCATCGCGGCGGCAATCAGCCACACCGGATATTCCGCGCCCACGTTTTTACGAGCCTGAGGATGAGCGCGCCACGCGCACCTTTGGTGTGCTTATGGACACCAGCGGCTCCATGCAGCGCGAGGATCTGGGCAAGGCGCTGGGCGCCATCGTCAGCTACTCGCAGGTGCAGGGGGTGAAATACGTGCGCCTGGTCTATTGCGATGCCATGCCCTACGACGAGGGCTACGTCACCATCGACTCCCTTGCAACACGCGTGTCGGTGCGTGGGCGCGGAGGTACCGTGCTGCAACCAGCCATCACCTTGCTTGAGACTCGCCAGGACTTTCCGGCTGACAGTCCCATTCTCATTATCACCGATGGCTTTTGTGAAGATAATCTTCAGATAAAAAGAGACCATGCCTTTCTGCTTGCACCCGGCGGACGCCTGCCATTTTCGACTAGCAAACCGGTTTTCAGGATGGAGTGAGTTTGGGTATTGGCAGGGGCAGGCAACACACCTCTGCACTGTGCCTATCTACACCTCCTCCCAACCCAATAAAGCCAATCAAGCCCATAAACTGTCCCCCCCAGCCCATCCGCCCGCACCCCGTACCCGCTGACGCCGCCCGCCTCTCCCGGTATACTATGGCCTTGTCATAAACCATGCAGAGTAGTTCGTCATGAGCAACGACCCCATTGTCATCGTCAACGGCGCCCGCACCCCCATGGGTGGCTTCCTGGGCAACCTGTCCAGTGTTACGGCCACGGAGCTTGGCGCTGTCGCCATCCGCGAGGCCATTGCCCGTGCCGGCATCAAGCCGGAAGATGTGCAGGAAGTGATCATGGGCTGCGTGCTGCCCGCCGGCCTCAAGCAGGGCCCGGCGCGCCAGGCCGCCATTGACGCGGGCATTCCCGACAGTGCCGGCGCTACCACCATCAACAAGCTCTGCGGCTCGGGCATGAAGGCCACCATGCTCGCGCATGACCTGATCGTCGCCGGCAGCGCCGAGATCATGGTGTCGGGCGGCATGGAGTCCATGAGCAACGCTCCCTACCTGCTGCCGAAGGCACGCAGCGGCTACCGCATGGGCCACGGCGAGATCAAGGACCACATGTTCCTCGACGGCCTCGAAGATGCCAAGACCGGCCGCCTGATGGGCTCCTTCGCGCAGGACATGGCCAACAAGCTGGGCCTGACCCGCGGCGACATGGATGCCTTCGCGCTCGACTCCCTGAACCGTGCCAAGGCGGCCATCGCCAATGGCGGCTTCAAGGCCGAAATCGTCGCCGTGCCGGTACAGACCCGCAAGGGCGAGTTGCTGGTGGATACCGACGAGCAGCCGGGCAATGCCCTGCCCGACAAGATCCCCACGCTGAAGCCCGCCTTTTCCAAGGACGGCACCATTACCGCCGCCAACGCCAGCTCCATTTCCGATGGCGCTTCGGCCCTGGTGCTGATGAAGGAAAGCAAGGCCATGGCCCTGGGCCTGAGCCCGCTGGCGCGCATTGTTGCCCATGCCACCCAGTCGCAGCACCCCAGCGAATTCACCATCGCCCCGATTGGCGCCATGACCAACCTCTTCAACAAGACCGGCTGGAAAGCCGCTGATGTTGACCTGTTTGAAATCAACGAAGCCTTTGCCATGGTGACCATGGCCGCCATGAACGAGCACGGCCTCGACCACGCCAAGGTCAACGTGCACGGCGGCGCCTGTGCGCTGGGTCATCCTGTTGGTTCCACCGGCTCGCGCATCATCCTCAGTCTGATACATGCGCTCAAGCAGTGTGGTGGCAAGAAGGGCGTGGCTTCGCTGTGTATTGGTGGTGGTGAAGCGACGGCCATGGCGATCGAGATCATCTGATCGTTCAGCCCTGCCCGGTTGTGACAAAAAACGCCCCTATGCAGGGGCGTTTTTCATGGTGCGAGCCGCTCCGGGAATACAGTTGACATAGATTGGCTGAGCGTAAGCGAAGCCCAACACCCGGCCTGCCTCAATCCAGCCCCTCAGCGCCGCTCGCGCCGCGCCGCATGCCCGGCCAGCGCGCGATGTGCCGCCCCGGCGTGCTGAAACTCATTTCGCGCCTGCTTCGGCTGCCTGCCCACCTGCCCTCCATGGCGGGCCTGTTCGCCGCCACGCCGGGCCTCCTCACCACTACGCCGAGCCCGCTCTTCACCACCCCGACCCTCACGCCGCGCCAACTGGCGCCTGGTCATCCCGCCTTGCAGGCGGCCACCGTCAAAACGGGGGCCGCGCTGAAAAGGGCCGCTGCCATGGGCGCGGTCAAGGCGTTCAAAACGGGTACGCATGGCACGCACATGCTCGACGCGGTGATGATCCATCCAGTCAACCCGGTGTTGCAACCCGTCCAGTTCCTCTTTGCGCAGGAAGCGTGGCGGCAGAGGCTTTTCCACGTTATAGCGCCCGTCGGCCAGACGGTGAAAAGCAAGATGGGTGGTATGCCCGGCCTGATTCAGCTCCACCTGATCGCCCTGCGGGTTGCGCACGAACACGCCCTGGCCTTCGAGCATGGATACGTCCATGCCCTCATCACCAATCTCGCCGACAAACTCGGTGCCGCGAATGCCGATGGTGGCGACCGGCGTGGTCACCTCCACACGGTGCTGAAAGCGGCTGATGGCGCCGGTAATGGCGCGCATGCCGCCGGTAAACAGGTTGAACAGGCCCAGGCCAGGGCGCTGGCCGGCGTCATCGTAATCATACTGGTTGATGACGAAGCGGCTGCCGGGGGTCAACGAGATGATGGTGCCATCGGCCAGCTGGAATTCAACGCGGCCGTTGCTGCTGGTATCCAGCTCGTCGCCCAGCACCAGTGACTGGCCCACGGCAACGGGCGTGGTCTTACCCTGAAACAGCAGGCTTACGCCGCCACTGGCGCTGGTGACGCTGCCAACGCCATCTGCCAGTGCCACGCTGCAGCACAACAGGGTGGCAAGGCAGAATAACAAAGTGGAATGCAAAGACCTCATGGCTTGCTCCAAGGAGGGTGCGCTGTGCGCACGCGGAAACGGTTCCATTGTTCGTTTAATGACAATTTTCACTGGCAGGCTTTTGCGCCTGATGCCAAGCCCCGGAAACTTTACATTCCCTGTCGCCGCGTGCACACGGCGCACCCTACTTCCGGGCCAGTTGAAAACGACTCAAACCTCTGCCCAGCGCTCAATCTTTTCCCGCAAGAGCCGGCTGTTCACCGGCTTCGGAATATGGTCATCCATGCCTGCTGCATAGCAATTATCAATATAGTGCTGGGTCACATGCGCGGAGATGGCGAGGATGGGCACGCGCGAGCGCTGGTTGTCAGACTCATAGCGGCGGATTTCCTGGGTGGCGCCGTAGCCGTCGAGCACGGGCATTTCGCAGTCCATGAGCACCATGTCGTAGTCGGTGGACTTGAACACGGTCACGGCCTGGCGGCCATTGTCCACCAGCACCGGCTGGATGCCGAGTTTGCGCAAAAAGCCCTGTATCACCAGCTGGTTGGTGCGGTTGTCTTCCGCCACCAGCACGCGCAGGCCGGGGAACTGGGGCAGGTCGAGCTGCTCCGGAGGGGCCTCGATGCTGCGCGTCGGCCTATCCCGCACCATGGCGTCGATCAGGGACTGGCGCAGCTCCTGCGCGCGTACCGGCCGGGAAAACGCCAGGAAAACACCGGCGTGCATGAGCACACCGGGGCTGGGCTGCATTTGCGGCTGGGCAAACAGCAGGGTTTTTACGGCCACCATTTGCGGGTCGCGGCGCAGGCGGTCGTGCAGGCTGAGGCCGTTCATGTCGCGCAATTGCAGTGCGGTAACGAGCATGTTGTAGCCACGGCCTTCGGCCTCGGCCTCGTGTAGCCGGGTCACGGCCTCCTGCCCGGTTTGCACGGCGTCTATGGTCAGGCGCGGCGGCGCGGCGGCCTCGGCCTGCATGATGCTGCAAAAGGCGGGATCGGAGTCCACTAGCAGCACGCGCTGTGCGGGCAGGTCTGCCGGCCAGCGCAGGCGGGGCGGTGCGTCGGCTACCGTGTCGAGCACCACGCGGGCCTGGAAGTCCGACCCACGGCCGGGCTCGCTGTCTACTGTCAGGTCGCCGCCCATCAGCTGGCAGAGCTGGCGGCTGATGCTGAGGCCGAGGCCGGTGCCGCCAAAATGCCGGGAGGTAGAGCGGTCGGCCTGCACGAAGCTGTCAAAGATATGCTCCAGCTGGTCGGGGCTGATGCCTATTCCGGTGTCACTCACCACTACGATAAAATCGACCTTGCCGCTGCCCTGCGGCGCCACCCGCACCTTGATCTGGATGCCGCCCCGACTGGTGAACTTGACAGCATTGGAGAGCAGGTTGACCAGTATCTGGCGCAGGCGGGCGGCGTCGCCGCTGAGCTGGGCAGGCACGTCGTCGGCCACGGAGCAGATCAGCGAGAGCTGCTGTTTGTGGATGCGCGCCTGTAAAAGCACGATGCACTCGTCCAGCCAGCGCTCCACGTTAAAGGGCTGGGCCTCCAGGCTGACCTTGCCAGCCTCGATCTTGGAGTAATCGAGCACGTCATTGATGACTTCGATCAGGGCCTGCCCGGACTGCTCCATGGTGCTGACGATGCGAACCTGCTCGGCATTGAGCCCGGTGGCCTTGAGCAACTCGGCCATACCCATGACACCATTGAGCGGGGTGCGGATTTCGTGGCTCATGACGGCGAGGAAGTCGCTCTTGGCCTGGCTTTGCGCCTGTGCCAGCAGCACACGTTTTTCGCTGCGCTCCTGCGCGTCACGCATCACGCGCAGGCGCTTGCCCAGGCCCAGCGAAAGCATGAGTACCATCCACAGGATGGCGAGCTTCATGCCGTCGATAAAAAAATCCTGGAAGGGAAAGTAGCCGAAGGAGCCTAGCGCCGTGCCAATGTCGCTGAGCTGGAAGGGCCCTACGCCCAGCACAAAATAAATGGCCACCTCACGATCATGGCGCAGGGCCGAGAGCCCCATGGCCAGCAGGAACAGGCAGAGCGATACGCCGGTGACAATAACCATCTCCAGCCCAAGGCGTGGCCCCAACACCAGTGCCACCAGTGCCTCCAGCAGCAACAGCGCGCCCAGCAGGCGGCTGCCCCAGCGCCAGAAACCGGGCCGGCGCACGTTCAGGTAGTCCATGGCAAAGGTGATGATGCCAACACCAGCCAATGCAACCAGACCGGGCAGGGCAAAATTTTGCGGGCCGCCCTCATAGGGAAAGTAACAAAAAAACAGCCCTTCCATGCAGGCCAGAAAACCGGTGATGGGCAGGAGCATGCAGGCATAGAGCAGGTACACGCGCTCACGCGTGCTGAAAAACAGGAAGAGGTTGTAAAACAGCACCACCAGCATGGCACCGTAAAACAGACCCTGCTTGCGCTGCTCACGGGTGGCATCAGTCCAGAAACGGTCGGGCTGGTAGAGCTTGGCAGCCAACACGGCGGCACTGGTGGTTTTCAGGCGCAGATAATAAGTCTGCTGGCTCTGTGGCGGCACGGTAAAGGGAAAGGCCATGAAAGGCTGCTGCCAGGGGCGCTCGACCCAGGGCTCGCTGTCGCCCGAGTGCATTTCGCTGTAGCTGCCGGGGCCATCGGGCACATAAAGGCTCAGGTGGTCGAGCACCGGGTTCTCGACCTTGAGCACCACGGGGTAAGGCTGGTTGCCGGGGTTGTGTACCTGGAAAGCCACCCAGTGTGTGGCCGGGTCGAAACCCCAGTTGCCCTCTTGCGGCACAGGCCTGCCCTGGCTCAAGGCCTGCCGGGCCTGTGCCAGATCCGCCGTTGCCGCCGGGTCGCGCCAACCCACCAGGTAGCGCGACAGGCTGACCACACTGAAAGTGGGCGTCAGCTCGACGGGGGGTGGGGCCGCCCAGGCCGTCAGCGCACTGAACAGCCCAAGCAGAACCACCACCCAGGCCGATGTGCTGTTTCGCCTCCCGCGCCTGTGCATGTGAACCGTCATCCTTTTTTGGCAGGCGCCTCTGAGCAGCCCATCCTGAGCCGTGCGAAGACACCTTTATTGATCCGGCGGCTCCCGCCAGACAGGGCAGACCGCAAAATGCCACCCCAATCAAACCCATAGCCGTAAATCGGCGGCACGTCAAACTGCTGTCCGCACGCTAACTTAGCCCGGCAATCCTTGTCCAGCGGCTGGCGCACAACATGAGGCGACAATTGGTCAGCGAGAACAGCCATGGTTGCTATTCTCAGCGAGGCATTATGCTAGCATTGTCTGCCCATATTCTCCGGCAACCGCCGGGTGCAGTTTTTCTGGATCATTGATGAGCGCCCCTCACAACAACAATAATATTGCCGTCGCCCCCGAGCCGTTTTACCCCACCGGGCTGCCCCGCGCCCAGCTGACAACCCGTATCATCCTCACCTTGCTGGCCGTGGCCTACGCCTGGCGCCTGCCGCTGGCCTTGCAGCCCTACCCTGTCCAGCTCCTGCTGGCCGGCGCCGCCATCTACCTGCTGGCGCAGCTGCTGCTGAACATTCCTGGCGTAGCCCGTTGGGGCGACCGCCCGGCGCTGAGCTGGGCCATGACCGGCATCGACCTGCTGGCCGGCCTCAGCCTGCTGGCCGGTGATCCCGCGCCCGGCGCACCTGGCGCCCTGCTGACCATCGGCATTCTCGGTCTGGCGGCCAGCCAGCACCGCTGGCGCGACTACCTCATCTTCAACCTGCTGTTTGTCGGCCTGATGATCGCTCTTGCTGCGGCCACCCCGTTCAGCCGGCAGCGGCTGATACACATGCCCTATGATGCCAGCCCCTTCATACAGCTGCTGTTTCTGGTGGGCAGCAGCGCCCTCATGCTGCTGTTGGCGCGCCAGATCAACAGCCTGCGTCAGCGCGCGGCACGCATGACGGACACCCACCCCGTTACCGGCCTTGGCAATCGCTGGACCCTGTACGAAGCGGCCAGATACCTGTTGCCCTATCACCAGCGCAACCACATCCCCGTGGTGCTGATGTTTGCCGACATCGACCTGCTGACGGAGTCACGCGGCAAGCGAAGCCGCAGCACTCATGAGCAGGTGGTCAGGCAGTTTGCCACCATCAGCGACCAGCGTCTGCGCCACTCCGACGTAGCCGTACATTATGGCGCCACCAGCTTTGCCTACCTGCTGGCAGACACCACCGCCAAGGACGCCGAGCGCATTGCCGCCGACCTGCAACAGGCCTTTGAGCAATGGGCTGGCGAACAGCAGCTGCCAGCGCAGGCCTATGTGGGGGTGGCCGCCATGCCGCCAGACACCGTAGCGATTGACCAGATACTGGGCAATATCAGCGCCAGCCTGAACCGCGCCCGGCACTACAAGCGCAGCGCAAGCGCTGCCGTGTTTGCCAGCCCCGAGCAGCAAAGCTAAGCCTTGGGAAATCAGCCAATTCGCGGCTCAGTCCAGCCTGTTTGCCGCGCAGTAACTGGTACGCAAGTGCCGAACAGGCGACCTTCAATGACCGTTTTGGCGTAGCTTTTGGGTGGTTTTTTGCCCTTTTTTGCTAGCATACCGTCGAATATTTGCAAACTGTCTAACAAAAAAGATGCTTCTGCCATTTCCCGATGATAATATCAGCGCGCCGAACCCCCATGTCTGGCATCGCTGCCGGTGGAGCTGCATCCACCAGATAACAGGCTTGGGGCTGTAATCCTTCAAACTGAAAACCTGAGAGAAATAACCATGCTTATCAAGAAGATTGCTATCGCTACCGCTATCGTTGCCGCCCTGTCCCTGGCTGCTTGCTCCAAGCCTGCTGACACCACCCCGGCTGCTGACACCACCGCCACCACCCCGGCCACTACCGTTGATTCCGGCGCCGCTGCTGCCACCTCCGGCGCTGCTGACACCGCTACCTCCGGCGCCGCTTCTGGCACCGCTACTTCCGGCGCCGCTTCGTAAGCAGCCCTGGTTGATCGCGAACAGCCGATCCGGTGATGTCGCGGTAGAAAAAGGAGTGCTTCGGCACTCCTTTTTTCATTGGGGGCTTTAAAAGCCAGATTGTTTCGCTGCCTACAGACAGAAAACCATGTCCGTCAAAAACATCGCCCTTGCCTGCGCCCTGTTGGCCACCCTCGCCCTGGCCGCCTGCTCCAAAGAGAACGACGCCAATAGCGATGGCACCGCCGCCGAGTCCACGGCTACGGCCCCGCCGCCCCCGGCAATCGGCCCGATAGCTACCGCCAACACCGGCAAAACCTCGTCCTGAGCCAGGGTCTGTTGACGCTTGCCCACAGGCCCTGGCGGCTGTGCTATCCTCTGCCGCCATTTCGCCCCTGCCTTTTTCCTCATTAACGGGAGTTCCCATGTCCCTTTGCGCCTGCGGCTCTGCTCTTGCCGCTGAAAACTGCTGCCAGCCGGTGCTGGCCGATGTCAAAAATGCCGCCACCGCCGAGGCGCTCATGCGCGCCCGCTACAGCGCCTACGTGGCCCGCGACATCGACTTCATCATGAACACCACCCACCCTGACGGGCGTGCCGACAGCGACATGGCCGCCATGCGCGCCTGGTCGGAGCAGGCCGTCTGGCAGGGGCTTGAGGTGCTGGCGACCGAAGCCGGCCAGGCCGGCGACAGCAAGGGCAAGGTGGAATTCAAGGCGCTCTACACCATGAATGGCGTGCCTTTCATTCACCACGAAGTAGCCGACTTTGTGCGCGACCAGGAACAGTGGTTTTTCCGCGACAGCGACATCCGCTTCAGCGGCCCTGCCGAAAAGCCGAAGCCCGTGGTCAATGCCCTGAAAATTGGCCGCAATGATCCCTGCCATTGTGGCAGCGGCAAGAAATTCAAGAAGTGCTGCGGCGCGTGAGCCGATACGTAAGGCCTGGGCCTTGGGCTGCATCAGCTCTGGCTCACGCCTGCTACTGCAAAAAAAAGGAGAAGGAGAAGGGGAAGAACGGTCAGGCAAGGTCGGGGCGGCGCTCAGGCCCTGGCTTTGCTGGCAAAGCGCGCACTCGCGACGTACTACATCGCGGCACAATCCATCACATTAAAACCCCAACCTCCTTCGCGATTGAAGAAGGCTGGGAACAGCCGGAGCATCGTCAGCACCACCTTGCGCATTACAAAAATACTACGCTTGTGCGCGGGTAAGCGCCGATGCTCCCCAGCCTCAGTGTGCGTGGTGATGGTGATGATGATGGTGACGGTGGTGATGCGGATCAGCCTGCGCCACCGAAGCACACATCAGAGCCACGCAACCGAGTACAACAGCTAGCTTCTTCATTTCCTGTAACTCCTTTACGAACGGGGGAACGACAACAGTGCCGCATTCTAACCGAAAAAAAATCCTGCCACTTATGATTTTGGTGACAGTGCGTCAATAAACTGGCGCACGGCAAAGCCGGACTTTTCGGGGATCTCCAGCATCGGCATATGCCCCACATCAGGGAAGGTAATCAGCTGGCTGTGCGGAATATACTGCTTGAAAACCAGGGCGTTGGCGGGGCTCAGTACCCGGTCGGCCTCGCCCCAGACGATCAGGGTCGGCGCCTGTATTTTGGGCAGGTCCAGCAGCAGGAAGTCGATGTCCGGGAACAGTACATCGTTGAAAATATGCTGCTGCAAGGCATTGTCCTGTATTGCGCGGTCGGCCATGTAGTCGATGACGGGCTGCGACATGAGGGGCCGCTCATGCGTGACAAAATCAATCAGGTGATCAAAGTCCTCCGGCTTGCGCACGACCAGCGGGTTGTTGCCGGAGAGCATGTCCCGGTCCAGCTCCGTGATCTTGTAGTGCACGCCAGCGGCATCCATCAGGGTCAGGCTGGCCACTGACTGCGGCTGCAACAGCGCCATTTCCGCCACCACGCCGCCGCCCATGGAGTTGCCCACCAGATGAGCCTGGGCAACGTTCAGGTTTTTCATCAGGGTCAGCACGCGCTGCGCCTGTGCCTTGTAGCTATAGTCGCCGTCGGCAGGCCGGGCACTGTCGCCAAAGCCCAGCAAATCGGGCGCGATGATGCGAAAGCCGCCGTCGCGGAATATGCGGGCAAAGAAATTCCAGGTCGCGCTGCTGTCACCAAAGCCATGCACCAGCACCACGGTGCGGGGGGCGGTGGTCAGGCCGTTGTCGAGATAGGTGATTTTCTGGCCGTCGATGGTCATGCTGTGCTGGCTCAGCCCGGCAATGGACTCCTCGCTGGCCAGCATCTGCAAGACCATGTCCTTGTCATAGGCGCGAGCCATGCCGGCGGCAAAGAGAAACATCAGGCAGAGGGTGCGGAGTAATGCTGTCATGGCGGGTTCCTGACCGTATTGTTATAGATTGCCGACGATCATAGCGCCGCCACCCGCCCGGCACATGGCCGGGCTGACAGCAATGCCTGCCTTGGCGGCCAGTCACACCTCTTCAGGCCCCAGCCTGGCTCAGACCGGCGGCACAGCGGTGTCGATGCGCCCGCGCAGCCAGGCGGCAATATCGGCCACCTCCTCCTGCGCCACCGAATGCCGCATGGGGTAGACATGCCAGGCCACTGTATGGCCCCTGCCCTGCGCAAAATCCCGCGCCTGCTCGCCGCGCGCCAGCGCCACCACATCGTCGTGGCTGCCGTGCCCGGCAAAGATCGACAGCGTGCCGGGTGCACCCGGCCCGATCAGCCCCGGCGCCGGAATAAAGCCCGACAGCGCCATGATGCCCGCCAAAGGCTCCGGGTAGGCAAGACCCACGGTATACGCCATGGCCGCGCCTTGCGAAAAGCCGGCGAGCACAATGCGTGACGCCGGGATGCCCCGCGCATTTTCCCGCGCAATCAGCTGCTGCACCGCCGCCACGCTGGCCTTGATGCCGTTCTCATCCGCCCTCGGGCTACCGCCAAAGGCGAAGATGTCGAACCAGGCCCGCATTTTGTAGCCGCCGTTCACCGTCACCGGAATCACCGGCGCATTGGGGAACACGAAGCGCACCGCCGCCGACGTGGGCAGGCGCAGCTCCGGCACGATGGGCACAAAGTCGTTGGCATCGGCGCCCAGGCCGTGCATCCAGATCACGGCAAAATCGGGGTTGGGGGCGGTTTCGAGTTCGATGGTTTGCAGGGTGCTGCTCATGGGGATAGCTCTGCTGAGTGAGATGACGGGTGGCCAGAGGGGGGTAGACCCCTGCCGCAATACCGTTCGTTTATGGCCGCAGGGTGCGCTCTGCGCACGTGTAGCAGGGCAAGAACTTTACGCGCGTGCAGTACCCCCTCGCTACGCGTGCGCACAGCGCACCCTGCCGCCTCTCCCTTCGTGAGGATATCAAACCGAACAGTATTGACCTGCTGGCGTATGCAGACCGCATTGCAGTCGCCCTGGCCGGTGAATAACCTGGAAAAAGAGAGTACCGGAAACCCGCAGAAAGAGAAAACACGTGTTCAAGCCGCCAACGTGGGGGCAGCCCCCGCATCAGTCTCTCAGATAAGGCCCGACCTTTTCTTCCAGCAGCCGCATCAGCTCCGGGTCCATAAAATCATAGTCGTCGGGAATGCCCAGGACGATTATCTTCTTGCCCTGCACCGGCCCCGGAAAATGCTTCAGCAGCTTGGTCTTGTGGCCTTTTTCCATCACGAAAATATGCGTAGCCCAGTCCAGCTGCTCGGCCGACAACGGCACGCTGGCGTCGGGACTCAGGCCGGCCGAGTCGGTTTCCACGCCCTTGCGGGTGGCAAAGACCTGCTCGGCGGTGGGGCTGCGCAGGCGGTTGCGGGAACAGATAAAGAGGAGGTTTTTCAAGACGACGTACTCGATCAGGGGGCTACCGGGCAGCACGAATACCCCGCCACGGCAGCCGGGGAGCGGAGTATGGTAGATGCCTGTTCCGGGCGCAACGCACGGCCTCTGCCATGTTCGTGCTGGTGATGGGATTTAGAGGTGGACAATCACGCCAGCCCATGCAGAATCAAGGCATTAACGCACAGGCAACCGGCAACGCCCTTCGCCGCCGACACAGGAGTCCAGCGTGCCCCTTTTGAAAATAGTCAGAGCCCCGGCCACCACCGACCAGACCCGCAGCTACTCGATCATTCTGGATGGCAAGAACATAGGCCAGGTCTTCAACGGCCAAACCAAGACCCTGCCCCTCTCCGCCGGCCAGCACCGGCTGCGCCTGAAGGCTGACTGGCGCGGCTCGAACACCCTCGACCTTAATGTCGGCAAGGAAGAAACCGTCCAGTTCGCCATCAAGGCCCGGTTTGCGCCGACCAACACCCTGGCCAACCTCTGGTGCATGCTGCTGGCCTGGAGCTCCTACCTGCTGCTGGAAGTGTGGACAGGGCCAGACGTCAATGCCAAGCAGCACGTTCCCCAGGCAAAGCCGGCAAAAGCCGAAACCAAAACGGCCGCGCCCCCGCTGCCAGCCGAACCGACTCCGGAAGACGCCCCTCAAGCTGCTGCCGAAACCGAGCCCCGGCCAGCCGCACCCGCTGCCGACGCCGCCCTGCAAGCCGTAATCGCCGAACGGAAAAAAGAAGACCCCCTGTTCGGCCTGAAAGTCAGCGCCCGCGAACTGGTCGTGCAACTTGTCGCCAGCATCAAGACCGACAAGGGCATCCATATCGAATCCCTGCTGACCGCCCTCGGCGCCCTCGCCGGCTATGCCTGCCAGATGAGCGTGCGTGAAGAGTGGGTCAACTCCGGCAAGCTGCCGGAACACGAAGCCTTTGTGGTGCGCATCGGTGCCGACGGCCGCAAATACTATTTCGGCAAGCTGGTGACCAAGCCCCTGGTAGAAAACCCCTACTCCCTCTGGAGCCTGGCCGCCGGCGCCGCCCGCGAGTCCGGCAGCACGGAACTGCCCGACCTGCTCGCCATCTTCAAGCATGTCGCTGGCACCGTCGGCAACGAACAGTTCGGCATCCCGAACGTGCCGGAACAACACAAGGCCGGCGACCTGCCCGTCAACTATGTGAAAAACCTGTGGCCCAAGTTCACCCCCGTCATCACGATGTTTGCCGACAGCCCCGCCGACTGGCCCATCGTCATGGCCATCGCCGCGCAGCAGATTATTGAAATGGCGAACAAGGTGATTGATTCAAAGACAGCGGTGACGATTGTGATGGAAAGTGCGATTCCGATGTCGGGGGTTTTGGTGGGGGTGGAGTAGGGGGTTCATTCTTGAGCCAAGCAACTCTACATATATGACCGGCGATGTCAGAGCAAGAGCGCAATCCGAAAGGCATTGCGCCGAATTTAATTTAGCAGCTCAACCAACGACCTGCAGGACTGCGTAAATGAGCCTCTTTTAATTCGGCAATACCTGCACAAACTCAACTTCTCACCCACAGGGACTCGCTCTGTAGAAAGTTCATCAAATACTCCCACCGAAGATCACTGTCGGCGTAAGGGTTTACAGTGCTACGATAGGATTCACGGGCAGCTTTGTACGCAGTCAGATGTTCCTCTGCCTCGTACCACGCAAGCTCTACTTTCTCCAGCGCATCCGCCTCACCAGCCAAGCCAGCCTTTCGGTAATACTCGCGAACAAGGACCATATCATCCTCTCCCACATTTTCCATAGCGAGCCAAGAGCTGAACTGGCGGTGGGTCTCAAAGCGCAACACATAACGCGCTATACCATAGCCCACCGGAGCTACTTTGTAGGCAGATGCCGGCAAATCGAGCATATCGAGGCGAATAGCAAAGTCACCGAAAAAAACACTTCGCGACTCCTTATCCTCCAGTGCCCAGAAATTAAAATCAGACGGATTCTCGGTAAGCTCAGCACTGCCAAGAGTTGACGCAAATGGATTCAGCAAAATGACCTGCTCATCCCGCTTGGCGAAACTCCGAAAGCGCTCAATACCGACAAGCAAACTTTTGTGTGCGTCTGTTACGGCACTCAGAAACTCTGGAGGTATGGCCATATAGAACCCCTGGTCGACTAGGTTTACTTACGATTCCGCCTTTATGGCGCAAACGCTGAAGTATTTTGGCTTGGTGCCCTGCATGTCGAATCACCCGGCATCAACACATCCAGTTCCAGGCACAACAATCAAATAGCATTGCAACACCGGATTGGGCAAATCAACGCCCTTAAACCTCATGCTGCAAACCAAGCTGCTCGCGTATCCGCAATCCCAAAACCACCTGAATGGCAATACGCACCAGTACGATGCCGTAGAATACCCAGCCAAGCCAAACACCATATCTTGAAAAGAAAGTACCCTGACCATCGCCGATATGCACATCGGAAATCATCAAGCGTTGCTCTCCCTCCAGGCGCAATGACTCTGCATAGCTTACGACTTGACCATTGGGGCTTATAATTGCCGAGGCCCATGCCCAATCCGCCTTGACCACGGCCACGCGGTTTTCCACTGCGCGGAATTGGGCAATATGATATTGATCTCTGGCGGTGCTGGCTGGCCCGAAGCTTGGAATCAGCATGAGTTGGGCACCATTCATTGCCTCTCTGGCAGTATCCTCTGGAAAGCTCAGATCAAAGCAAATCAGTGGCCCCAAGTTTGCGAGTGGCGTGGGCCAAACCGGATACGTTCGAGGCAAGTCCCACTCCTCTCCCATGAGAATTACCGGGTGATTCTTGTGGAAACTGCCAACTACCTGACCGCTCGGGTCGAATAATGCAGATTTATTGGAGCCCTTGCCGATGGTGTAGCCGGTCAGGATGTACAAACGGGTTTCGCGGGCCAGGTTGGCGACAAAGCTTTGGGAAGGCGTGGTCGGGTCAAAAGAAAGGAAATCCTCGGGCCAAACCACAATTTGAGCGCCTTGCCGCGCGGCTTCTCGGGTCATACGCGCCGCCCTGCTTTCTCCAATATCATCGGGCGTCATTTCAGTTCCAGGCTGGACCACAGCCACCCTGACCTTCGGTCCATTCTCGGGCCTGGCGTAGAGGTAGCTGCTCACGCCTGTCCAGGCGACAGCTGCAATCAACGTAGTGAACAAGGTGCACCTAGCGACACCCAGGGGAACCGGAACAGTATCTTGCACAACACGGCGTTGATCGAGGTAAGCCAGCAGCGCCACTCCGAAAGCGCCATTGATGCAGAGGATGAGAAAGCTCAGGGCAGGTGTGCCGAACAGACTGACAGGCTGAATCAACGCAGGCACTTCGGAAAGGTCATAGGCCAGCCATCCGCTGGTTCCAAGAAGCAGACTATGGCCGCGCAAAATCTCGACCGCCACCCACAAGGCCGGCATCTCGAGCATGAATAGCTTGTAAGAGCTGCGCTCGTTGAAAACCCTCCCAAGACTGAACAACAGGCCGAAGAAAATGCCCGCCAGCATTCCGGCAAGAACAATGCCGGGCAGGCCAACGATACTGCTCATCTGGTACAGGGCAACAAGCCAGTGGGAGCCTATTGTCAGGCCCGGAGCAAGCCCTGATAGCCGACGTGGAAACAAGCGATACTGGGTAAAAATCATGGGCACAAGCGCGACAAAGGCGAGGGGCCAATACCCGCCATACCGGGGCATCGACAGCGACAATGCCATACCGCCACAGAGAGAAAGAACGCAACCCAACAAAATTGATCGACCACTTGGCGCAGCTTTAGGCACTACCTGTATTGCGTTCATATATCAACACCGAACTGCGCGATCAGAAACTCCGCAAGCCATCGCTGAACACGCCGTTGGCCCTCACGTCGTCGTTGTACGCGCTGATGGCTTTACGGTTCTCGGCCAGCCATTGTTCCTGCTGCTTCTGGCGCGGGGCTTCGGCCGGCAAGTCACTGCTTATGCGACGATTGGTGGCTTTCTTGGAGGCTGGGGTATTGTCGGAGCACATGGGTTCTTCCCGCGACATAGATAAATGCACATGGTCTATCTGCACAGACTATGTCCAAATTGATTTTCTTGCCAGTGGCTGGCTGTCCTTGGGGTTATTTTCCATAGCCCCGCCAGCGTCAGATTCCCCTCTCCCCCGCCCTCCCCCGAAGGGGGAGGGGGTTAAAAGCAAAAAGCCCCGCATAGCGGGGCTTCTTGTTGATTCGGAGCACTCATTTGAGCGCGCCATCGTGCGTCGAGACAAGGCGCGGGGCGTGTGAGGAGCGGAGTGTGCATATAGCACATGAGCACCGCAGCACGCCCCGCAACGCCCCTCTCCTCAGGTAAAGAGGGACGCAGGAGGACAGCTCAAATTACATCATGCCGCCCATGCCACCCATGCCGCCCATATCCGGGGCACCGCCGCCGGCCGGCTTGTCTTCCGGCGCGTCAGCAATCATGGCTTCAGTAGTCAGCATCAGGCCGGCAACCGAAGAGGCATTCTGCAGAGCAGTAAAGCTGACCTTGGCCGGGTCCAGAATCCCGAGCTCGATCATGTCGCCATATTCGCCATTGGCAGCATTGTAGCCATAGTTGCCAGTGCCCAGCTTGACGGCATTGACGACAACAGAGGCTTCATCACCGGAGTTGGTGGCGATCTGGCGCAGCGGGGATTCCAGGGCGCGCTTGAGGATGTTGATGCCGGCCTGCTGGTCGGGGTTGGCGCCCTTCAGATCGGCAATGGCGGCGATGGCGCGAATGAACGCGGTGCCGCCACCAGCCACAACACCGGCTTCAACAGCGGCGCGGGTGGCGTGCAGGGCGTCGTCAACGCGGTCTTTCTTTTCCTTCAGTTCAACTTCGGTAGCGGCACCGACCTTGATGACGGCAACGCCGCCGGCCAGCTTGGCCACGCGCTCTTGCAGCTTTTCCTTGTCGTAGTCGCTGGTAGCGTCGGCGATCTGGGCGCGGATCTGCACCACACGGGATTCGATGTCGGCCTTGTTGCCAGCGCCATCGATGATGGTGGTGTTTTCCTTGGTGATCACGACCTTCTTGGCGGTACCCAGGTCCTGCGCGGTGGCAGCTTCCAGGGTCAGGCCGATTTCTTCGGAGATCACGGTGGCGCCGGTGAGGACGGCGATGTCCTGCAGCATGGCCTTGCGACGGTCACCAAAGCCAGGCGCCTTGACGGCGGCAACCTTGACGATGCCGCGCATGCTGTTGACCACGAGGGTGGCCAGCGCTTCGCCTTCAACGTCTTCGGCGATCAGCAGCAGGGGCTTGCCGGACTTGGCGACGCCTTCCAGCACCGGGATCATTTCGCGGATATTGGAGATCTTCTTGTCAACCAGCAGGATGAACGGGCTGTCGAGCTCGGCCGTCATGGAGTCCTGCTTGTTGATGAAATACGGGGAGATGTAGCCACGGTCGAACTGCATGCCTTCGACGACGTCGAGGGTATCGTCGAAGCCGGAGCCTTCTTCCACGGTGATGACGCCTTCAAAACCGACCTTGTCCATGGCCTGGGCAATCAGGTCGCCAATGCGGGTGTCGGAATTGGCGGAGATGGAGCCAACCTGGGCAATGGCCTTGTTGTCCTTGCAGGGAGCGGCAACGGCCTTGATGGCTTCGACCACGGCGATGGTGGCCTTGTCGATGCCGCGCTTCAGGTCCATCGGGTTCATGCCGGCGGCGACGGCCTTGAGGCCTTCGTTGAGGATGCTCTGGGCCAGCACGGTGGCGGTGGTGGTGCCATCACCGGCGACGTCGGCGGTCTTGGAAGCCACTTCCTTGACCAACTGGGCGCCCATGTTTTCAAACTTGTCCTTGAGCTCGATTTCCTTGGCGACGGTCACGCCGTCCTTGGTAATGGTGGGAGCACCGAAGGACTTGTCGATCACCACATTGCGGCCTTTGGGGCCGAGGGTGACCTTGACAGCATCAGCCAGAACATTGACACCGGCAATCATGCGGGCGCGGGCGCTGTCGCCAAACTTTACGTCTTTAGCAGCCATTTTCCTTTAACCTCTCAAATAGGGTATTGCACAAGAATGGGGTTCACGGACCCGGCAAGCGTGGGGAGCGGCGCGCGTGGCGCCATCAGGCTCCCGCAGGCGCTGCTCAGGCGTCGAGCACACCGAAAATTTCGCTTTCTTTCATGATCAGCAGTTCTTCACCATCGACCTTCACGGTGGAGCCGGAATACTGACCAAAGAGCACCTTGTCGCCGACCTTCACGTCGAGCACGCGCACTTCGCCGCTCTCGGTAACCAGGCCCTTGCCCACGGCCACGATCTCGCCCTGGGAGGGCTTTTCAGCAGCAGAACCGGGCAGCAGGATGCCACCGGCAGTCTTGGTTTCTTCTTCCACGCGACGGATGACAACGCGGTCATGCAGGGGACGAATCTTCATAGTGATCTCCTTCTTGAGACTTCCAACAAATAACGGGGTGCGCTGTTTTAGCACTCAGCAGGCCCGAGTGCCAAGTAAAATGCACAATCGGGCCTTGTTGCCGACAGGCCCACGCCCCCAACCAGGGGACTTGGCACCAGCGTACAGCGCAATGCCGACCGGGTAGTTCAGCCGGACTGATGCCAAAATGGGGTTGAAGGGGGGTGTTTCAAGGGCAAGGAGGTGAAAAAGTGTGGTTATTGGTGGGGCTGGGGGCCTGCGATGCGGCATGCTGCCGGCACTGGCCTGCTCCCTCTCCCTCCGGGAGAGGGTTGGGGTGAGGGACGGACTATGACTTTGCCACTGCAAGCGCTCAAACGAACCTCGGTCCCTCACCCCAGCCCTCTCCCGGTGGGAGAGGGGGCTGCCGCAGTTACGTCACTCGTCTGCATGACCACCAGCTAGACATCTCCACCCGGCGGTGTCTTATGCTCAATCTCCGGCGCCACCGGCCGCGCCGGCTCCACCTCAATATCAATAATCTCCCCGCCCCCATCCTGCGGCGGCCATGCAAACCCGCCGTCCATGCCGCCTGCCCCACCCATACCGCCGCCCATCCCACCCATGATGATGCGCGACTCGGCCAGCTTGCCGAAGCGCCCGAGCAGACGGCGCTGCACCGGGGGCAACAGCACCAGCAACGCCAGCCCATCGGTAATAAAGCCGGGAATCATGAACAGCACGCCAGCCACAAACCAGGCGATGCCGCCGGTCAGCGCGTCGGTAGCCAGGGCGTCACGCTGGGCGGCCTCCATGGCCTTGCGGTAAAACACCTGCCCGCGCCAGCGGATCAGCCCGCGCCCCAGCACAAAGCCCAGCAGGCAGCCGAGCAGCACGGGGCCCCAGCCATAGCGGTCGGCCAGCCAGACCATGAGCAGTATCTCGGCCGGCGGCAGCAGCATTACCAGCAAGCCCATCATAAGCCCAGCTCCCGCGCCGCCTGCGCCATGGCCGCCAATGTCAGCCGTGCCTGCCCTGGCGTGGTGATGGGCGACTCAAACGCGATGCGCTCCAGGTGGTCGCCCAGGCGCAGGTGTATACCCTCGCTGTCGATGCCCGCCATCGTGGGCAGCACGCCCTTGGGCAAGGCAAAGCGCGCGTGGGCGCAATAGAGGCGCAGGGCCTCGGCATGATCGGTATTCATGTGGGTGACGATGTCGGCCTCCGGTTCATAGGCAAAGGGGTTGTGCTGTATCAGGCGCTCCAGCGGCACCCAGTGTATGCGGCCAAAGCCACCGATAAAGCGCGCGCGCAGGGGGTGCATGACCCAGAAGCTGAAATCCAGGGTCTTGTGGTGGTCCCGCGTTTGCGGGAAGAAGCGGTAGTAGCGGCCGGCAATCGCCTCCACCTCGACCGAGGGCACAGGGTGAAAATCCCCCACCAGGGTCAGGCGGGCGCAGGCCTGCACATCGGCGCCCCCCGACATCACCACGACCGACGACCTGGAGTCAGCACGCAGATTGCGCGTGTGCTGGGCCAGCGCCGAAATCAGCACCACCGGCCAGCCCCGCGCATCCAGACAGTAAGGCGCTACCGAGCCAAAAGGATAGCCCGGCAACTCCTGCGACTGTGTGGACAGCATCACATGCTGCCCCCGCAAGAGCAGATCCCGCGCAGCGGCGGCCTGCTCACCGTGACTTGGGTGTTCAGTATTCATACGCCCTCCCTACAGCCACATACGTGGCATCCGGCGCCAAAGACTGGCATCTTACTCAGCATAGCCCTTGCAAGAAACGTCCATGAACGAAAAAGCTGCCGCAATCATCGCCACCCTCAAGGCCATCCCGCCAGGCCATGTCACCAGCTATGGCGAGGTGGCCAATCGCGCCGGCCTGCCCGGCTATGCCCGGCTATGCCCGGCTATGCCCGCTTTGTCTGCCGTGTGCTGCGTGAGCTGCCCGACCGGGATACGCCCTGGTGGCGGGTGATACGTAGTGATGGCCGGTTCGGGATGGATGTATCCAGTATATCCGGTCGGGAGCAACGGCTACGGTTGAAGGAGGAGGGGTTGGAGTTCAAGGGGGATCGGGTGGTGGGGCCATGGTGGTAGGAGCGGGCTGGCTTTGCCAAGAAAGCACTACGATGCAGGACACCCCCTATCGCTTTCGCTCCACCCATCCTACAACGCCGACACCTCCCCCACCTCCCGCCGCCCAAACATCGCCCAGCTATTGATATAAAGCACAATCTCATCCCGCTGGTTAAGCGCCTCCCAACTGGTTCGCACCAGGCCGATATGCGGCTTGCTGTTCATGGGCCGCTTTTCGAGCACGGTGATGCGTACCCGCAGCACGTCGTCCACCAGCACCGGTTTCAGCCACTTGAGGTTTTCAAGGCCGGGGGAGCCGAGGCTGGAGGAGTCGAGCAGGTACTCGTCGCAGACCATGCGCATGACCATGCCGCAGGTGTGCCAGCCGCTGGCCGCCAGCCGGCCAAAGAGCGAGGCGGCGGCGGCTTCGTCGTTCACGTGAAAGGGCTGGGGGTCATACTTGGTGGCAAAGTCGAGGATTTCTTCGCGCGTGACCAGCTTGTGGCCAAATTCGCGCACCTGGCCGATGGGAAAGTCTTCCCAGTAAATGCTTGGGGTTCTGGACATGGGGTTCTCCTCTGCAGGCAGCCATGATAGCGGCTTGCCCCACCCTGCGGTCAAACTCCCGCAAGACAGGCCACGCCTGCTTCTCCCCGCCAGCGCTTTACGCTAAGGTAGCCGTTTACCAAGGCCTCTGCGACCAATGACCGCCCCGAAAGAATCCCTGCGCCAGGCCCTGCTTAACCGCCGTATGCTGATCTGCGCCTTTTCCGGCTTCAGCTCGGGCCTGCCGCTCTTCATCCTGATTACGCTGCTGCCGGCCTGGCTGAAATCCGAAGGGGTGGACCTGAAATCCATCGGGCTGTTTGCGCTGATCCAGCTGCCCTTTACCTGGAAATTCCTGTGGTCGCCGTTGATGGACCGCTACACCCTGCCCATTCTGGGCCGGCGGCGCGGCTGGATGCTGCTGATGCAGACCCTGCTGCTGCTCACCATTCCCGGTTTTGGCTGGCTGCACCCGCAGGAGGTGCTGCACGGCGCACACTGGCCTGCCTGGCTGCACGAAGGCTTGAGCACCTTTTTTGCCGGCAACAAGGTCATGCAGCCGCTGCTGCACCTGTGGGGCATCGCCTGGCTGGCGCTGGCGCTGGCCTTCTGGGGCGCCAGCCAGGATATCGTGCTTGACGCCTTCCGCCGCGAGATCCTGCCCGACGCCGAGCTGGGCCTGGGCAACTCCATCTACGTCAACGCCTACCGCATTGCCGGGCTGGTGCCGGGCTCGCTGTCGCTGATCCTGTCGCAGCAAACCAGTTGGGACAATGTGTTCCTGATCACGGGCCTGTTCATGCTGCCGGGCATGGCCATGACCCTGCTGGCCGGCGAGCCCCCGGTGGCACATCCGCCCCGTAACCTGCGCGACTCGGTGGTACTGCCCTTCCGCGAGTTTTTCCGGCAGCACGGCAGCCAGGCCCTGCTAATCCTGCTCTTTCTCTTTCTGTACAAGCTGGGCGACAGTATGGCCACGGCGCTGGCCACGCCCTTCTATATGGACCTGGGCTTCAGCCGGACCGTGATCGGCCTCGTGGTAAAGAATGCCGGCCTGTGGTCCAGTGTGGCGGGTGGCATGTTGGGCGGCATCTGGATGGTCAAGCTGGGCATCAATCGGGCTCTGTGGTTGTTCGGGCTGGTGCAGCTGCTGAGCATTCTCGGCTTTGCCTGGCTGGCCGGCATTGGCCACAGCGCGGCCAAAACCGACCTGGCCCTCGTGGTGGGGCTGGAGGCCTTTGGCGTGGGTCTGGGCACGGCGGCCTTCGTGGCTTATATGGCGCGTTGCAGCAATCCGCTCTACACCGCCACGCAGTTGGCGCTGTTTACCAGCCTGGCCGCACTGCCGCGCACGGTAGTCAATGCCAGTACCGGCTTTCTGGTGGACAGCCTGGGCTGGCAGAGCTTTTTCGTGCTCTGCTACGCACTGGCGATACCCGGCATGCTGCTGCTGATACGGGTGGCACCCTGGCGTGAAAATGCCGACAAAAGTAGTGCTGACACAGCCTGACGACCCACTGGTATTCTGCCCGCAAACCTGATTTGATTGCTGGCTAAAGTACAGTCTGGAAAGGCCGGCCAGTAGTCCGGCTTACCTTGACGCTAACCCTTGCTTTCGCTACACAACCAGATACCCCGCACCCGCTTCGGGCACGATCAATGGACGTAGCTGCCGAGAAAAACAAGAATGACCAAGCCCGAAATGTCCATCCTGGTTGTGGACGATGCCCGTTTTTCCAGCGCCATGATCAACCGTGTCATCGGCAACGCCGGATACAAGGATGTGCGCCACGCCGCCTCGGCGCTTGACGCCCTGCGCAAGCTCGAAGAGCGCTCCTGCCACATCCTGATTGCCGACTGGCTGATGCCCGAAATCGACGGCCTGGAGCTGAGCCAGCGCGTGCGGCAGGTCGACGAATCGAACAACCACTTCACCTATATCATCCTGCTCACGGCGCGCGAAGGGGTGGAAGCACTCGCCCACGCCTTTGATCAGGGCGTGGACGACTTCGTCAACAAGTCCGTGATGAACGACCAGTTGCTGCCGCGCCTTTATGCCGCGGAGCGCATCAGTACCATGCAGAACCGCCTGCTGATCGAAAACCAGCAGCTGATCGAGGCCAATGCCCGGCTCAAGAAGCTCTCCACCCACGACGCCCTGACCGGTTTCGGCAACCGCGAATACGCCGTCAAGCGCCTGGGCGACACGCTGCGCCATGTGGCCTCGCGCGGTGGTGCGGCCTGCTTCCTGCTGATTACCATCAATGGCTTCGACGCCCTGCGCAAGCAGTACCCGCCCGCCATTGTCAGCCAGTTGCTGGTGGCCATTTCGCGGCGCCTGCGCCAGCTGATCCGCCCGCTCGACATTGCCGTGCGGGTGTCGCCCAACCAGTTTGGCGTGGTCATGCAGCAGCCCGACATCAACATTTGCAACGCGCAGAATTTTCGCCGCCTGTTTGATGGCGTGAACCTCAAGGCCTACAAGACCTCGACCGGCTTCATCTCGGTGAAAATCTCCATGACCATGACCGCCAGCGACCTGCAACACCACGGCCCCACTGCCGAGGCCATTATCGAAATGGCCCAGAGCACGACCCGGCAGGCGGCCGACAGCGACACCATCGTGGTCAATCACTGGGAAGCCCCAGCGACGATCACGTGAAAACCTGGTACATCCTCGGCGCCGGCGCCATCGGCGGGCTGTGGGCACTACGCCTGCACCGCGCCGGCTTTGCCGTGCAACTGCTGCGTGCGGGCAGCACCGGCAGCCTGCGCACCCTGACCCTGGAAGACGGCCCCGTTCGCTGGCAGGCCAGCCTGCAACTGCTCAAGCAGCCCCTGCCCGACGCCGGCATTCAACGCCTGCTGATTTGTACCAAGGCCCAGGACACCCTCGACACCCTTTACGAGTGGAAAAGCTCGCTCGCCCCCAAGGCCTGCATCGTGCTGCTGCAAAACGGCATGGGCGTGCGCGAGGCCCTGCTTGCCGCCAACCCCGGCCTGCGCATTTTTTCTGCCCTGACCACCGAGGGCGTGTTCCGCCGCAGCCGCGACGAACTGGTGCTGGCCGGCGCCGGCAACACCCTGATCGGCAGCCCTGACGAGGCTCTGGCACCCTTGTGCCGGGCGCTGGCGCAGGAACTGATACAAGCCGGCCTGCCCATCAGCTTCAGTGCCGACATCAACCGCCAGCTCTGGCGCAAGCTGGCGGTGAACTGCGCCATCAACCCCCTCACCGTGCTCTTTTCCTGTACCAACGGCGAGCTGCTGGACAAGCCCCGCGCCCTGCAGCTGATGCAGGATGTCTGCCACGAACTCGCCACGCTCATGCAGGCCGAGGGCTATGCCACCGATGCCGACGCCCTCTTCAATCTGGTCAAGGATATCGCTCGCAGCACCGCCGCCAATACCTCCTCCATGCTGGCCGACGTGCGTGGCGGGCGCGTCACCGAGATCGCCCAGCTCAATGGCTTCGTGGTCAGGCGCAGCCAGGCCCTGGGCCTGAGCAGCCCGAGCAATCAGGCCCTGTTTGAAACCGTGCGCGAGCGGCACCGCTAGCAAGGACCTGTCCAGCCATCCTGAAACTGCTGGACTCCACTCACCAAGGCACTACAATCGCCCCGCCTGACGGTGTTCAGCCCTGACGGGCTGGTCTGATGCCCTGTGTGTCAGACGGGAAACCAGTGCAAATCTGGTGCTGCCCCCGCAACGGTAAGTCGTGAGTGCGTTTCATCAAGCCACTGTCATCATGATGGGAAGGCGGAACGCGGGAGTGTTTTCCAGCGAGAACACTCCAGCGACAAGCCCGGAGACCGGCCGCAGGCCAAGGGCCAGCATTCCGCTGGCTGCCCCCTGTTTGCGGGGAACCAAACAGCCTGGAGTTGCCATGAAAGCGCATTACCTGTTTACCCTGACCAGCCTTGCTGCCGCCCTGCTGGGCCTGCAGCAAAGCGCCTTCGCCGACGACACGACCGACATGACCCTGTCGCCCGTGGTGGTGACCGCCACCCGTACGCCAGTGACCGCCGACGACACGCTGGCCTCGGTCACCGTCATCAATCATGACCAGATTGCCGAAAGCGGCGCCCGCGATGTGGGCGACCTGCTGAATTACTATGCGGGCGTCAACGTGGCACGCGAAGGTGGCATCGGCCAGCAGCCGACCTCGATCTTCCTGCGCGGGGCCAACAGCGACCAGACCCTGGTGCTGCTCGATGGCGTGCGCATGAATGACCGCACGTCCGGCGAGGCCGACATCCAGAACATCAGCCTGGCCACGATTGACCACATCGAAATCGTGAAGGGCCCGGACTCCACCCTTTACGGCGCCGACGCCATTGGCGGCGTTATCAATATCATCACGCGCAAGGCCAGCGACACCAGCACCACGCTGGACCTGGGCGCCGGCACCGAACACACCCAGTCCGCCGACCTGCGCCAGAACTTCTCGACCGATGCGCTCAGCGGCTCGGTCAATGTGGGCGGCATCCGCACCGACGGCTACCCGGTGTTTGCCGACAGCACGGTGGACAATGCCTACAAGAACAATAACGCCGGCGTGAACCTGAACTACCAGAAAAATGACCTGACCCTGCGCGGCAACTTCCAGAGCAATACCGGCAACGTGCAGTACTACGACGACGGCACCGGCGCTTCCCCGGCCCAGCGCTTCAGCAATACCCTGGGCACGGTCTCGGCCACCTATAAAGTGTCGGACTATTACCAGACCACCCTGCGCTTTTCGAGCTTTCATGACTTCAATCGGCAGGAGCAGCCCGAAGCCGTCACCGAAGGCGCCTGTGTCTACCCCGGCCAGCTGTATTGCAGCAATATCCCCACTGCCAACGACAGCGCCAACAACACGCGCCGCGAAGTGGACTGGCAAAATGACTACGTGCTGCCGGCCAATAATCTCGTGACCCTGGGCGGCACCTGGAGCGAAGAGAAAGTCGATGAGCTGAGCTACGGCAACACCTATGACGAGGCCATGAGCAATACGGCCGCCTATCTGCAAGACCAGTTCCAGCACGGGGCGTTTTCCGCCCAGGCCGGCGGCCGCGTGCAGCACGACAGCGTCTATGGCCAGCACGAAAGCGGCGACCTGAGCCTGGGCTGGGCCTTCGACAAGGCCAACCGCGTTTATGCCACCCTGGACACCGCCTTCCATGCGCCGACCAGCGACGAGCTGTATGGCCCCGATGCCAACCCCGAGTTGAAGCCCGAGCAGTCGCTGAACCGCGAGCTGGGCTACCGCCACGACGACGGCTTCCTGAGCGTGCAGGCGGCGGTCTACAACAATGACGTGAAGGATCTGATAGAAACCGTCGTGGTAGACCCCGTCAACAGTATTTCCCGGGACGTCAACGTCGATGTCGCCCATCTGCGTGGCGGCGAACTGAGTCTGGGCCTGCATCAAGGCGGCTGGTCCTGGCAAAATCAGGCCAGCTATACGCGCGCCATCAATGCCGTCACCGAACAGGAACTGACACGCCGCCCACGCGAACAGCTCAGCTCCAACCTCGACTACCACACCGGGCGCTACAACGCCGGTGGCACCGTGGTGGCCCGCGGCCAGAGCTATGATTTCAGCCAGTATGTCATTCCCGGCTCCGCCGTGCTCAACCTGCACGCCGGCATGACCGTCAACCGCAATCTGAGCCTGAAGCTGAACCTGGACAATGTGGCCAACACCCACTATGCCCTGGTCAGCGACTACAACGTAGCCGACAACTACGCCCAGGAATCGGTGGTAGCACAGCCACGGCTGGTCTCGGTATCTGCCCGGCTGACGTTCTGACCGGGTCGGGCCCGCCCACGTAGCGGCGGGCCCGCATCTCCCCCACCCCGGAGCACACCATGGGTCACCGACTCTCCAAGATTTATACCCGCACCGGCGACGACGGCAGCACCGGCCTCGGCGACGGCTCGCGCGTGCCCAAGGACCACGCCCGTGTGGAAGCCTATGGCACGGTGGACGAACTCAATGCCTTGATGGGCGTATTGCGCGCCGAACTGGCGCCTGAGCACCCGCAGCAGAACTTGCTGAGCACCATCCAGCACGATCTTTTCGACCTCGGCGGCGAACTGTGCATTCCCGGCTACAGCCTGCTGAAAGCCGAAGGCATAGACCAGCTTGAACAGGCCATCGACGCCATCAACGAACAGCTGCCCCCACTCAAGGAGTTCATCCTGCCCGGTGGCAACAAGGCCGCCAGCAGCGCGCATGTGGCACGCACCGTCTGCCGTCGCGCTGAGCGCCGCGTGCACAGTCTGGCGCATGTAGAGAGCAATATCGGGCCGCTGCCCCTGCAATACCTGAACCGGCTTTCTGATTATTTGTTTGTGCTGGCGCGTAGTTTGGCGCGGGAAGGTGGTGGCGGGGAAGTGCTGTGGAATCGGCAGCGGTAGCTGGTGCCCCCTCTCCCCTCCGGATGCCTGCCAGGACGGCAGGCAGTCCGGGCTGCGCCGGGAGCACAGCTGGTTGAGGGCTGGGGTGGGGAGTCTGGCGCTGGCGGGGCTTTATTCCTCTACTGCAGTAACCGCGTTCGCGGGCTGGGTTCTGGTTAACGTCTGACGTGAGCGCCCTCATACCGGACAGGCACGCGAAATCAACGTTAGTCAAAACCCAGCCCGCGAATACGACAGCAAAGCAAGCAAGCCAGAAAACTACTTCGCCCCCAACACCGCCTCCATCCGCGCCTGCTGCATAATCTCCTTCATTTCCCTGACCGCCCCCGCCAATCCGGAGAAAACAGCCCGCGCAATAATCGCATGCCCAATATTCAGCTCATGAACAGCTCGCAACGCCGCCACCGGCTGCACATTATGATAATGCAGCCCATGCCCCGCATTAACCACCAGCTTGGGCGAGGCATAAGCCACCGCCTCGCGTATCCGCAAAAACTCCTGCCGCACCGCAGCCGGCGTTTCCGCATCCGCATAGGCCCCGGTATGAATTTCAATGGTCGGCGCACCCGCACGAATGCTGGCGTCAATCTGCTTGGGATCAGCATCAATAAACAGCGACACATCAATCCCCAGCTTGCCAAGACGCACGCAAGCCGCCTGCACGCGCTCGAAATTCCCCACCACATCCAGCCCGCCTTCGGTAGTCAATTCCTCGCGCTTTTCCGGCACCAGACATACATGGGCCGGCCGTATGCTTTCGGCAAACGCCAGCATCTCGTCGGTCAGCGCCATTTCAAAATTCATACGGGTCTGCAGAATATCCTTGAGTAGCAGCACGTCGCGCTCCTGAATATGGCGACGGTCTTCACGCAGGTGCAGGGTGATACCGTCGGCGCCACTTTCCTCGGCGACAATCGCCGCCTGTACCGGGTCCGGGTAGCGGGTGCCGCGCGCCTGCCGCAGGGTGGCCACATGGTCGATATTCACACCCAGGAAAATTCGCTCGCTCACAGTGCTCATCCTCACGTCTTCAAAAATAGTTCACGGCTTTTCAGCGGCCTGCCACCCAGCTGCCGCGCCAGCGCCTGTCGCAACACCTGCTTGGCCACCTGGCGTTGCTCGACTGCCTCAAAATGCCCCGCAGCAAGCTCGAGCAATACGCCACCGGCATAGCTGTCACGCGCACCGGCTACCTGGCTGAAACCGCGCTCGGGCAGGTAGCTGTAATGCAGGCCTGCGTGTATCGGTTCGCCACTTTCGCAATCCACATCAAAGGCAAAACCATAGCCGAGGGCATCGAGCAGCTGCTTTTCAAAACGTCGCAGTATGGGCTCAACATCCTGACGCTCGGCCTGTTCAGCCAATGCCGCCAGCGCCTGTGCATAGGCCAGGAAAACCTGTGGCATCGGCAGCTCACGCTGTAGCAGGCGCACCAGCAATTCGTTCAGGTAAAAGCCGCTGAAAAGCGCATGGCCCGCCAGCGGCAGCAGGCTGCCGGCGGTCTCCAGTGCCTTCAGTGTTTTCAGCTCGCCGCTACCGCCCAGTTGCACCAGCAAGGGCTGGAATAATTGCGCCGCCTGTCGTTTTGCGGAGCGCGCGCCACGCATGACCACACCCACCCTGCCCCGCCCGGCCACCAGCAACTCACCCAGCAGGCTGCTTTCCCGGTAAGGCCGGGTATGCAGGAGATAGGCGGGCTCGAATTCCATGGTCATTTACAGCGTATGGGCAGGCTGCCTATTTATCGTCATACCCCAGGCTTTTCAGCGCGCGCTCGTCGTCAGACCAGCCGCCCTTTATTTTCACCCAGAGCGTCAGCATGACCTTGCTGCCAAAAAACGCTTCCATATCCAGGCGCGACTCCTGGCCAATCAGCTTGAGCCGCTGCCCTCCCTCACCAATCACGATGGCCTTCTGCCCGGCGCGCTCCACCAGAATTGTGGCGCTGATGCGCAGCAGCTTGCCTTCTTTCTTGAATTCCTCGATTTCCACCGTCAGCTCGTAGGGCACTTCGTCACCCAGCTGGCGCATGATTTTTTCGCGTATCATTTCCGCCGCAAGGAAACGCTGGGAGCGGTCGGTAATCTGGTCTTCGGCAAAAAATGGTGGCGAAAACGGCAGGTAGCCGGCCACGGTTTTATGAAGCTGATCGAGATTGTGGCCGCGCAACGCCGACACCGGCACCACCTCCGCAAAGGCCATCAGCTTCGACAAATGCTCGATACGCGGCAGCAGCCGGCTCTTGTCTTCGATGGTGTCCACCTTGTTGATCACCAGCACCACCGGCAGGCTCTGCGCCTTCAGCTTGGCCAGCACCAGATCATCGTCGGTAGTCCAGTTCAGCGCATCCACCACGAACAGGATCAGGTCCACGTCGCGCAGCGCGGCCTGTGCCGAGCGGTTCATGTAGCGGTTGATGGCCTTGCGTTCCTCGCCATGAATACCGGGGGTATCCACGTAAATGGCCTGTACCTTGTCACGGGTGACAATGCCCAGGATGCGGTGCCGCGTGGTCTGCGGCTTGCGCGAGGTAATGCTGAGCTTCTGCCCGAGAATATGATTGAGGATGGTGGACTTGCCGACATTGGGCCGGCCCACGATGGCGACATAGCCGCAGCGGAAATCAGCCGCTGTGGTCGTTTCGGTCTTGCCAAAGAATTGGCCGATGACATCATCACTGCTCATGAAATTCTCGATGGTGGACTCGGGAAACGAGCCGGCAAAATAGTGGGGGTAATCAGGCCACACGCAATAACAGCAAGGCGGCGGCGGCAGCTTCCTGCTCCGCATGGCGGCGGCTGGGGCCTTGCCCCTCGGTGACCTGCTCAAGACCGGGCACCTGGCAGGACACCACGAAGTGCTGGTTGTGGGCCTCGCCGGCGATACTAAGCACAGTATAGTTGGGCAGCGGCTGGTGCCGGCTTTGCAGGTATTCCTGCAGGCGGCTCTTGGAGTCCTTCAGAACCACCTCGGCGTCCAGCGCCTGCAGGCGGCTGCCATACCAGCCCAGAACCAGCGTTTCGCAGCGGCGCATGTCGCCGCAGTCACGGTAAATACCGCCGAGAATGGCTTCTACCGTATCTGCCAGAATGGAGTCGCGCCGGAAGCCGCCGCTTTTCAGCTCGCCCGGCCCCAGGTTGAGGTAGTCGCCCAGCTTCAGGTCGCGCGCGAGCTCGGCCAGGGTGTCCTGCCGCACCAACGAAGAACGCAGGCGCGACAGCCGCCCTTCCTGCTCCTGGGGAAACTTCTGGTAGAGGTAGTCGGCAATGATGAAATTGAGGATGGAGTCCCCAAGGAACTCCAGACGCTCATTGTTCCGGTTGCCGCTGACACTGCGATGTGTCAGCGCCAGTAGCAGCCAGTCAATGTGTGCAAACTGATAACCCAGCGCCTCCGTCAGACGGCGCAGGCCATCACTGAGCGCCGGCGGTTTCTTCACTGACATACGTGTCCTTGAATTTAAAGACCACGTCGCAGTTGCCCATGAACGGCTTTCTGACTTCGTAATCGTCAGTCACCGTAAACTTGTTGCCTTCCTTCACATAGGTCAGGTCGCCGGGGGACTGATCGGTAATGCTGTTGACCTGGAACTGGGTGGACATCGCCACCTTGAAGTCAGCCACGCTGATGTTGTTGCTTGCGTTCTCGTTCATGACCGACTTTACCGAGCGGCCAATATAATAGTGGTCGATGTAAGGCCCTGCCGCCGTCGAAACAACCTTGACGACAACGCCGACGATAACGGCAAGTACCATATAGCCCAGATAACCGATACCCTGTTGCCGGTTTCGCATGCCTGCTCTCCTCGTTATTATTGGTTCAGGGCCTGCGTCTGTTTACCACCTTTATCACCCGATAAAGACAGCAAACAGACTATCAGGACCCCATGCAGCTTTGGTCCGTCAATTCACAATACCATCACGCCCCAAGGTCGGCAAATGCCAGCCCGGCTCCTTGTGTATCCAGATGCAGAAGGCCTTGCCGACAATATTCCTGTCGGGCACAAAGCCCCAATAGCGGCTGTCGTCACTTTCGTCGCGATTATCGCCCATCATGAAGTATTCCCCGGCGGGCACGATCACGTCGGTGTACTTCATGTCCGGTGCGTTGGAGTCGTCACCCACCAGCTGCCGCTTGAGATGCTGGTGCGTCCCCATCTGCTCGCGGAAATACAGCTCCCAGGACTCGCTGTCGGGGCTGAAATGCTCCGGGGCATTTTGTACCACCTGGCCATTGATGGTGACCTTCTGGCCATCCACCACCACATGGTCACCGGGCAGGCCGACGAGGCGCTTGATGAAGTTTTCCTCCGGGTGCACCGGGTAGCGGAAGACCATGATGTCGCCCCGCTGCGGTTCGCCGATGGACACGAACTTGTCGCCCAGCACCGGCACACGCAGGCCGTAGGCATACTTGTTCACCAGGATATAGTCGCCAATCTGCAGCGTCGGCAACATGGAGCCGGAGGGAATGGTAAAGGGTTCGGCCAGGAAGGAGCGCACCACCAGTACTGCGAACAGCACCGGGAAAAACGACACCGAATACTCGACCAGCACGGGCTGCTGCGGCGGGATGGCTGAGGCAATGCCACGAGCCTCCAGGCCCTTGCCAAAGGTTGCCAGCGCCTGCTGACGCAGCCGGCGCAGGTAAGCCAGCTCCAGCAGCCAGAACACGCCACTGACGAAGGTGGCCAGCACCAGTACCAGCGCAAAGTCCACGTCCAGCCGGAAGATCACCACCGCCACGAGATACAGCAACATGGCCAGACCCGCTGCCTGCCCCATCAGCCGCGACAGCGGCGAATCGGCAAAAAGCCCGGTGGCCGCCGGAATGGCCACCGCGTCCAGCCTCGGCGCCTGCCCGGCAATACGGGTAAAGCGGAAAGGCTGCAGTACAAAGGTATCCAGCGCCCACACCGCCATGATGGCGGCAATGGCGACGTTCAACAGCGTCAATACGTCAACACTACTCATTTCTTGTCTACCTTGAGCACGGCCAGGAAGGCCTCCTGCGGAATTTCCACGCGACCCACCTGCTTCATGCGCTTCTTGCCTTCTTTCTGCTTGTCCAGCAGCTTGCGTTTGCGCGACACGTCGCCGCCGTAGCACTTGGCCAGCACGTCCTTGCGCATGGCCTTGACGGTCTGGCGGGCGATGATCTGGCTGCCGATGGCAGCCTGGATGGCCACGTCGAACATCTGCCTTGGAATCAGCTCCTTCATCTTTTCCACCACGGCCATGCCGCGATAACGGGCATTGTCCTGGTGGCAGATCATGGCCAGTGCATCCACCCGCTCGCCATTGATGAGGATATCGACACGCGCCAGCGCGGCCGGCGAGAAGCGCACAAAGTTGTAGTCCAGCGAGGCATAGCCGCGCGACACCGACTTCAGGCGGTCAAAAAAGTCCAGCACCACCTCGGCCAGCGGAATTTCATAGGTCAGGGCCACCTGCTTGCCGTGGTAGAGCAGGCTCTTCTGCACGCCACGCCGCTCCTGCGCCAGAATGATCACATCGCCGACATAGTCCGGCGGCACGAGGATATGACACTCGGCAATGGGCTCGCGGAACTCTTCCACCGAGCCGGTATCCGGCAGCTTGGAGGGGTTGTCCACGCTCAGCTGGTCGCCGCGCTTGGTGGTGATCTCGTAGATCACCGAGGGCGCCGTGGTCAGCAGGTCGAGGTTGTATTCGCGCTCCAGGCGCTCCTGCACGATCTCCATGTGCAGCATGCCAAGGAAGCCGCAGCGAAAGCCAAAGCCCAGCGCGTCTGACGATTCCGGCTCGTAAAACAGCGCCGAGTCATTCAGCTTGAGCTTAGAAAGCGCATCGCGGAAGGGCTCGTAGTCGTCGGCGGAAATGGGGAACAAACCGGCATAGACCTGCGGCTTGACCTGCTTGAAGCCCGGCAGGGCTGCCACGGTCGAGGTGGTGGTATGGGTCAGGGTATCACCCACTGGCGCGCCAAAAATATCCTTGATGCCGGCGATGACATAGCCCACTTCGCCGGCCTCCAGAATGCCCGTGTCAAAGGGCTTTGGCGTAAACACGCCGATGCCGGTCACAAGGTGGTTCTGCCCGGTGCTCAGCACCTGGATTTTGTCGCCCTTGCGCACACGACCGTTCTTGATGCGTACCAGTGATACCACGCCCAGGTAGTTGTCGAACCACGAGTCAATGATCAGCGCCTGCAAGGCGCCCTCGCGCTCGCCCACCGGGCCCGGAATCTTCTCGATCAGCACCTCCAGCAGCTCATCGACCCCAAAGCCGGTCTTGGCCGACACGCGGCAGGCGTCGATGGCCTCGACGCCGATGATGTCCTCAATCTCCTGACAGACCCGGTCGGGGTCAGCCGAGGGCAGGTCGATCTTGTTCAGCACCGGCAGCACCTCAAGGCCCTGCTCCAGTGCCGTGTAGCAATTGGCCACCGACTGCGCCTCGACGCCCTGGGCGGCATCCACCACCAGCAGCGCCCCTTCGCAGGCGGCCAGCGAGCGCGAGACTTCATAGGAGAAGTCGACATGACCGGGGGTATCAATGAAGTTCAGCTGGTAGCGCTCGCCGTCACGCGTGGACTGGTGATACAGCGTGACCGAGTGCGCCTTGATGGTAATACCGCGCTCGCGCTCCAGATCCATGGAGTCCAGCACCTGCTCCTGCATCTCGCGCGCGTCAAGGCCGCCGCACATCTGGATGAAACGGTCGGCCAGCGTGGACTTGCCGTGATCGATATGCGCGATGATGGAAAAGTTGCGAATGTGCTTGATGTCGCCCACAAAAGGATACCGCTAACGCCAGTGAAGGCGCGCATTCTACCTGAATACGCCCATGGTGCTTAAGGATTTTGCTGCATGAAAGTCAAGGGGCGCAGCATCTTCGCAGATGCTGCGCCCCTTGACTACACCAAGTGCCTCGTTAGGGCGCCCCCTCTCCCTCCGGGATGCTTCCCCGGATGGGAGGTAGTCCCGGCTGCGCCGGGAGCGCAGCCGGTAGAGGGACCGAGGCAAGCTTGGGCACCTGCCGTGGTAACTCCCCTCAAGGACTACTTGCCGCCCTTGCCATCCTTGTCATCGTCCGCATCCAGGCGCAGGGCCAGGATCAGCGGCGAGTTCTGGCGCACGATGGTGACCGGCACCGGCTGCCCCACCGGCAGCTCCTTGGCCTGGGCCACGAACTTTGCCACCGTCGGCGTCGGCTTGCCGTTCAGGCGGGCGATCACGTCGCCCGCGACTATGCCGGCATCAGCGGCGGCGCCGTCACCTACCTGTTCCACCACCACCCCACCGTCGAGCTTGGTGGCGGCCTTTTCATCGTCAGTCAGGTCACGAATGGCAATACCGAGGCGATTGATGTCGGGCTTGTCAGACTTGCCGCCCTTGCCGGAGCCATTGTCAGCCTCCTGATCGGCGGGCAGGGCCGCCACGAGGAAGGGCAGGTCGATCTGCTTGTGGTCACGCATGATGGTCAGCGGATACTTCTGCCCCACCTTGGCCCGACCTATGAGCTGCGGCAGCTCTGACGACAGGCCGATTTCCTGGTGGTCAAAAGCCATGATCACATCGCCCTCCTGCAAGCCGGCCTTCACCGCCGGCGAGTCCGGCAGCACCTTGGCGACCAGCGCGCCCGCAGGCTTGGGCAGGCCATAGGCATCGGCCAGATCCTTGGTCACGTCCTGTATCATCACGCCCAGGTAGCCGCGGGTCACCTTGCCATTGGCCTTGAGCTGCTCTACCACATCCATCGCCACGTCGATGGGAATGGAGAAGGACAGGCCCATGAAGCCGCCGGAACGGCTGTAAATCTGCGAGTTGATGCCCACCACTTCGCCATTCATATTGATCAGCGGGCCGCCGGAATTGCCGGGATTGATCGCCACATCGGTCTGGATGAAGGGCGTGTAGGACGAGCCCGGCAGTGCCCGCGCCTTGGCGCTGACGATACCGGCGGTTACCGAGTAGTCAAAGCCGAAGGGCGAGCCGATGGCCAGCACCCACTCCCCCACCTTGAGCTTGGCGGGGTCGCCGATGGTCACAATCGGCAGGTCATCGGCCTTGATCTTGAGCAGGGCCACGTCGGCCGTGGCGTCGGTGCCCACCACCTCGGCGACCAGCTCGCGGCGGTCGTTCAGGCGCACGGTGACCTTGTCGGCCCCCTGCACCACGTGATTATTGGTCAGCACATAGCCGTCTTTGGAAATGATGAAGCCGGAGCCAAAGGACTCGCGGTCCTGCGGCGGCGGCGCAAAGCCAAAGTCATCACCAAAAAATTTCTTGAAAATCTCCGGCACCTGCTGCTGTTGCTGCCCCATCTGGACATGGCGGGCCTTGGTGGAGGCACTGATATTGACCACCGCCTTGGCATTGGCATCCACCAGCGGTGTGAAATCCGGCACCGCCGCCTGCGCGACGGCAGCGAGCATCCAGGCCATGAACAGCAGCGTAGCGGCCAGCCAGGACTTGCGAGATGACTGCATATATCCCCCTCTTGGTATTCAGGAAAAAAGTCTAAGTACCCATATGCAGGTGCTGCCCACACCGTTTTACGGGCAGCAGGCGCTCGGGCACTGGCGAAAATTACGCGCCCGTCACCGGGGAAACCATTGGGGATTTGTAATTGCGAAGGAAAGAGCCTAGGGCAGCACGGGGGCCGAGGCTACCAATGGCGCCGGCACGCCTGGCAGACTGGCAGAGTCGGCAATGCGCTGGGCAACACTCAGTGGCAGTTCGCCCACCACGGTCACCAGCCAGGCCTTGTCGCCGGCCACGCGTTGACGGCTGACATAGGCCGTGGCGCCGCGCTGGTGCTGGTTTTCCGCCGGCAACTTGCCGGTGGCAACGCGCTCGCTAAAGAAGCTGAAGCTGGTCAGGCCATCGGAAAAGGTGGCCAGCACAATGGCGGCACCGTTGATGCGCTTGTGCCGCACCGGCCCCAGTTGGGCAAAGCCGGTAGGCATCCACAGCTGCCAGGCCAGGGTTTCCGGCGGACGGGGCGCCGCCAGCAACGGTGGCAGGCCGGAGGCCACCGTGGGCGCGGGCGACACGGCGTGGGTGGCGCGGTGCGTGAGGCCAGTGACTGCCACTGCGGCCGGGGCTGCTGGCAAGGGCGGCAGGTGATTGGCCGGCTCCGCCGCGCGGGCGGCCTGGTAGTCGTCGAGCCCGACGGCGGGGCCGATCTTGATGTCGGAGAAACTTACCGCTTCCAGCGGCTTGCCGGTCTGGTCGAGCATGACCGACTTCAGCAGCAGGCCGGTGGCCTTGTCGGCATAAAACTCGTAGCCAAAGCGGTCCTGGTCACGCGGGGTCAGCTGCAGGCGCACAGCGGCACGCCCGGCAATACGGGAACCGGGGCTGATGCTGGTGGCGTAGTATTGTTGCAGGTCGCTCAGGTGCTGGGCCAGCTTGCGTGGCCGCGACAGGGCCGGCACCGAACTCATGCGGGTGGCCGAACCCTTGGGATTGCGAAAGATGACGTCGTTGCCGCCGCGCAGCACCTCGGCGCCATGGCCATCGACCTTGACCAGGTGTTCCCACTCCTGTTCGCCGTCGTGCACATGGGTCAGGCGCAGGTTGGACACCTCGCCACCGTGCACATAGACCAGATCACCCTGATAATTCAGGGACTTGGCAGCCTGGCCCATGTGGTTCAGCCAGTCCTGCATGGTGGGCACGGGAGCAGGCACAGGCGTTGACGCGGGCGTCGCCGCTGCGGCAAGCCCACCCAACACCAGCAGCAGGCCGGCCAGCAAACGCCGCGACATCCTTATTGATCCTCGGACTGACCCGCCACCCGGGCATAAGGCGTGATGCCATCGTCAGCGCGCTCCGAATATTCGGCATGCGCGAGCATGTAGGCACTTTCACGGTCGGTGTCGTTCAGGGCCACCTGGGGTATGGTGTCGGCGCTGTCATTCCCGGCCACTTCAGGCGCCACCAGCACCTGCGGATGGCTGCCGTCACGAATGATGCTGCCAATTTCCACCTGCACCGGGTTGGGGGTGGCATTGGTCTGCCAGACCATGGCCACGCCCAGCGTGAGCGAGGCGGCCAGTGCCATGCCGCCCGTCGCGCGCACCCAGGTCTTGCGCCAGAGCGGCCGCTGCTGCGGCAGAGCACGCGGCGCCAGCACCACGGGCTCGCTCTCCAGCGCCGCCATCACCCGCGCCGACAGGTCAACCGCCGAAGGGGCCTCATGTTGCAGGGCTGCATGGCCAAGCTGGAAGCGCCGCCAAGTATCGGACAGGGCCGGCTCGCGCTCCATGCGCCGCACCAGAGCGTCGCGCTCGGCGGGTGGCAGTTCGCCATCCACCAGCGCTGAAATCTGCTCGCGCTCGTTCATTTCATTTCTCCAGCCAGGGGCTGATCTGCTTATCCACTTCTTCGCGGGCCCGGAAGATACGGCTACGTACCGTACCCACCGGACACCGCATGATTTCTGCTATGTCTTCGTAACTCAAACCGTCGAACTCGCGCAGCATCAGCGCGGTCTTCAATTCCTGGGGCAGGCTGGCGATTGCCTTGTGCACCGCCTGCTCCAGTTCGGAACTCAGGGCCCCGCCCTCGGGCGTGTCGTTGTCACGCAGGGCGTTGCCATCATCAAAATGCTCGGCGTCAGCGAGATCTACGTCGCTGTCGGGTACCCGCCGGCCCCTGGCCACCAGATGGTTCTTGGCCGTATTGATGGCAATACGGTACAACCAGGTATAGAACGCTGCATCGCCGCGAAAGTTGACCAGCGCCTTGTAAGCCCGGATGAAAGTTTCCTGGGCGACATCCTCGGCCTCATGGCGGTCACGCACAAAGCGGTAAATGAGGGCCAGGATGCGCGACTGGTACTTCTTGACCAACAAATCAAAAGCGGGTTTATGCCCCTGCTGTACCCTGGCTACCAGCGCCAGATCCAGCTCTTGCTCACTTGCTGACATGCCTCCCCCAGTCTGTAACCCCACAAGAGTCAGGCCGTCTCCTTATACAGACACCCGCATCTGCAAAAAGTTCCCGCGACCAGCCGGCCAGCGTATACTGCGTGGCCTTTTTCTTCACCTGTGGGCTGTCCGACAGTTTACTGGCTGCCGGCAGCAGAGGGTAGGCCGTCCCGCCCCCCGGATCAAGCAATTGAAACCCCCTGTCGTGGCGGCGGGGTGCCGCAGGCTTGCAGTAGAGCAACAAGCGCGCCATTCTCAATGAATCAGCACAGCAGGCCTTGGTTTAAGGACATCTGACAAACCAGACTGCAAAAAGCCCTGGCAAAACAGCAAAGGAAAGTCATGACCGAGCACTTGCACGACGTTCTCATCATCGGCAGCGGCGCCGCCGGCCTCAGCCTGGCCCTGCGCCTGCCCCCTGCCCTGCGCATTGCTGTGCTATCCAAGGGCAGCCTGACCGAGGCAAGCACCTATTATGCGCAGGGTGGCGTGGCCGCCGTGCTCGACGAAACCGATTCCACCGAGATGCACGTGCAGGACACCCTGATCGCCGGGGCCGGGCTTTGTCACCTGGATGCCGTCGAGTTCACCGTGGAAAACGGCCCCGAGGCCATACGCTGGCTGGTCGAGCAGGGCGTGCGCTTTACCCTGGACGAGGCCGACCACCTGCACCTGACCCGCGAAGGCGGGCATTCCCACCGGCGCATCATCCATGCCGCCGACGCCACCGGCTATGCCATCTCCACCACCCTGGTCAAGCGGGTGCGCGAGTGCGCCAATGTGGAGTTGCTGGAACACCGGGTGGCGGTGGATGTCATCACGACCCAGAAACTGGGCCTGACTGGCGAGAACCGGGCTGTGGGCGCTTATGTGCTCAACAAGACAACAGGCCACGTGGAATTGTTCCGCGCCCGCTTCGTGATCCTTGCCACCGGCGGCGCCAGCAAGGCCTATGTGTATAGTACCAACCCCGACATCGCCACCGGCGACGGCATCGCCATGGCCTGGCGCGCTGGCTGCCGGGTGGCCAATATGGAATTCAACCAGTTCCACCCGACCTGCCTGTACAACGAAAAGGCCAAGTCCTTCCTGATTACCGAGGCCATGCGCGGCGAAGGCGCCTACCTGCGTCTGCCCGACGGCACCCGCTTCATGCCCGCCTTCGACGAGCGCGCCGAACTCGCGCCGCGTGACATTACTGCCCGCGCCATCGACTATGAAATGAAGCGCTTGGGCATACGCCACGTGTATCTGGACATTACCCACAAGCCGGCCGAGTTCATCACCAGCCACTTCCCCAACATCTACAAAACCTGCCTGGAATTTGGTATCGACATCACCAGGGACCAGATTCCGGTGGTGCCGGCCGCGCACTTCACCTGTGGCGGAGTCATGGTGAACCTTAACGGCGAGAGCGATATCGCCAACCTCTACGCCATCGGCGAGACCGGCTTCACCGGCCTGCATGGCGCCAACCGCATGGCCAGCAACTCCCTGCTGGAGTGTTTTGTGCTGGCCGCCTCGGCCGCCAAGCATATCGACGCCAAATTCAACAGCACTGACGCGCCGCCGGCCTGCCGCCAGTGGGACGAGTCGCAGGTACGCAACTCAGACGAAGACGTGGTGATCCTGCACAATTGGGACGAGCTGCGCCGCTTCATGTGGGACTATGTGGGCATAGTGCGCACCGACAAGCGTCTGGCCCGCGCCCTGCACCGGGCCGACCTGCTGCAGCGCGAGATCAACGAGTATTACAGCAACTACAAGATCACCACCAACCTGCTGGAACTGCGCAACCTGGTGCAGGTGGCCGAATTGATTATCCGCTCGGCGCTGGAGCGCAAGGAGTCACGCGGCCTGCACTACACGCTGGATTACCCGGAGCTGTTGCCGGAGATCAGGGACACCGTGCTGGTGCCAAAGAATTATCGGGGCTGAGGACGATTGGCAGATGCCGCGAAGGCGCTACTTCGCGGGTCGTGCAACATAGCTGTTCCATACCTCAAGAAAGCGCTCCTCGGCGGCGGCCTCCCCCGCCATCAAGCCCGGAATGACTGCACAGAAAGGCGCCATGTCGGCCTCTTTTGCATAAAGTACCATCAGCTTTGGGCCATAATTCCTGAAGCAGGTCAGCGCCTGCGCCGGCGTGAGCCTGCCCAGGCGGCGCCCCCCGATGGCAAGGGCAAACCAGCCGAAATACGCCGTCTTGACTTCCTTGCCGCGAAGGTCCGCACTGTTCTGATACGGATTTGTCCGGAAAAAGCCCAGCGGCTCGTTCAAATAGCACAACGGCTTGGTGAGGCTGGCACGCAGGAAGCTGCCAATATCCTCCAGCCCCACGAACAAGACGCCGCCCAGGCGGAGGTCGTGAATGATTCCGTGCAGCGAATGGTCGAACACGGCGTTGGAAAGCTCCCCAAACCAGTTGTTCGTCGTGGGCACGGTAGAAACAAAAACGGAATTGGCATCCAGCGTAAACGCACGCTCACCGTGCTGTGCAATCGGCAAGGGCTCGGCCAATATGCCCGTGGGCTGGCCAGACTCTGCCGCCGTCCAGCGCCGGCTGACAGAGCAGCCAATGCCGCCGCCAGCGTGCGCCGCGAGATGACGCTCGTAAAAGCTCGGGTAAATAATATCGTCATCAAACAGGAAATGAACGCGCTCGGTTGAACCGTTCCAGACATTGAGCAAGTGACGCATATTGGCCAGGCGACCGGCGCGAGGCCCCTCGACGATCTCGACGTTCAGCTGCGACATCAGTTGCTGCATGGGCTCGGCCCGCAGTACCGCGCGATACACGCCACCAGGACTGTCGTCCGAAAAAATGACGCGCGCCGGCTTGACCGTCTGGCTGCACAGTGCCAGCAGCAACTCGGGCACGTATTTGGGCTTGAAGGCAGGAACAAGTGTGCAGACTTTCATAAAATGCCGGACCTTGTGCAAATGTTTGAACGTGTTGCCGACATTTCCCTTGCTGGAGTCAGCGCTGCGTTGCCACTGCTGACCTGGCGCCAGCACACACCCGGCTCACCGTCCCACAACATAAGCATTCCAGGCGTCCAGGAAGAGATCTTCGGCGGCGCTCTCCCCCGCGATCATGCGCGGAACGAGCTCACAAAAGGGCGCCATATCGGCTTCTTTCAGATAACGGGCATAGAGCGAGCCACTGGTATTGAACCTGAAACTCTCGAGCACCTGCGCTTGCGTGAGCAAGCCCAGCTGGCGACCGCCCAGGGCAATGCCGAACCAGGCAAAGAATGCCGTCTTGACTTCCTTGCAATAAACATCGGCACTGTTTTGATAGGGATTGGTACGAAAGTAACCCAGCGGCTCATTCAAAAAGCACAGGGGCTTGTCGAGGCTGGCACGCAGAAAACTGCCAACGTCTTCCAGCCCCACATACAGGTTACCTCCCAGACGCAGGTCATGGATGATTCCGTGCAACGAATGGTCAAACACCGCATTGGACAGTTCACCAAACCAGTTGTTCACTGTAGGCACAACCGAGGCGAAAACGGAACTGGCACCCAGCATGGCAATACGGTTCTTGTCCCAGACAATCTGCGCCGGCTCCGACAATGCGCCAATGGGCTGACCCGACTCTGTCGCACTCCAGCACTTGCTGATCGAACAAGCAATACTGGCCGCCTGGTGAACCCCCAGATGACGCTGGTAAAAGGTGGGATAAATAATATCGTCATCAAACAGAAAATGGGCCCGCTCGGTTGATCCACCCCATACATCAAGCAGATTACGCATATTGGCCAGCCGACCGGCACGGGGGCCCTCGACAACATCAACGTTCAATTGCGACAGCATTTTCTGCATGGGTTCGGCATTCAGGGCCGTGCGATACACGCCACCGGGGCTATCGTCCGAGAAGATCACGCGCGCCGGCTTGACGGTCTGGGTACATAGCGCCGTCAACAGTTCGGGCAGGTATTTGGGCTTGAAGGCCGGAATGAGCGTACAGACTTTCATGAAACACCGAACCCCGAGACAATGTTTGAGCGTGCGGCTGACCTGCATCAGCACGTGCGCCGCCACTATAATCCGCCGCCGCCCACGTTGCCAGCCCCGAACAGGCCCTGCTCACGGGAGCGAAACGTAAGCACTCCATGCCTCAAGAAAACGCTCCCCGGCAGCACTGTCGCCCGCCATCAGGCCGCGAATGGCAGCGCAGAATGGTGCCATCTCGGCCTCCTCTGTGTACAGGGAGGGCATGCGGAGGCCACAGTGCCGGAAACAGGCCAGCGCCGCCTCCGGCGGCAGCCTGCCCATGCGGTATGCCCCCAGGGCAATCGCGAACCAGCCCAGATACGCCGTCTTGTATTCCTTGCCGAGCACATTCGCGCTGTTCTGATACGGACTCATGCGGAAAAAGCCCAGCGGCTCATTCAGGTAGCACAGGGGTTTTTCCAGGCTGGCGCGCAGGAAACTGCCAATGTCTTCCAGACCGGTATACAAGACTCCCCCAAGGCGCAGGTCATGGATGATGTCATGCAATGAATGGTCGAACACGGCATTGGACAGCTCGCCGAACCAGTTGTGCGAATAAGGCACGGTAGAGCCAAAAACAAAATCGGCATTGAGCATGACCGCGCGCTCCCGGTGCATGGCAATCGGAGCTGGCTCCGGCAGCAGGTCGATGGGCTGGCCAGATTCCGTCGCCGTCCAGCGCCGGCTGATAGAGCAGCTGATGTCGGCGCTGGCATGCACAGCGAGGTGACGCTGGTAAAAAGTGGGGTAAATAATATCGTCATCAAACAGGAAATGAACGCGTTCGGTTGACCCGCCCCAGACATTGAGCAGATGGCGCATATTGGCCAGCCGGCCGGCACGGGGGCCTTCGACAATATCAACATTCAATTGCGACAGCATTTTCTGCATGGGCTCGGCATTCAAGGCTGCGCGATACACGCCACCGAGGCTGTCATCCGAGAAAATAACGCGGTGAGGCTTTACCTTCTGCCCGCCCAGCGCCAGCAACAACTCGGGCAGGTATTTGGGCTTGAAGGCGGGAATGAGTGTGCAGACTTTCATAAAACGCCGGACCTGTGCAAATATTCAGGCTTCCTGGTCATTCTTTTCCCAGGGGCAGCACTTCCGCCGTCACTATAATCGGTGGCCAGATGTCTTTCCAGCGTGTCACGCGCTGAACGCAAACACCCGGCTCAGTACAAACGTCAGGCCCGCCACCAACACCAGCACAATCCCCAGGCTAATCTGGTAAGGCAGCGCGGTGTAGCGGAGCAGTGCTGCGAACATACATTCGTTCAGCACGAAGCTCGATACCGCCACCAGAAAAAAACGCGGCAGGGTTTTGCTGTGCGGCTGCCCTGCTGCCGTTGCCGCAAACGTCAGGTGACGGTGGCCAAAATAGCTGACCTGGAAAGCAGTAAGAAAGGCGAAGACATTGGCCAGCAGGGGGTGCAGGCCAAAGCCCGCCAGCAGCAGGACCACGATATAGTGCGTGGCCGCCGCCAGCCCCCCCACCCCGCCAAAATGCAGCAGTTGCGCAGGCCTAATCACCCGGCTTTCCATCCGGGCGTTTCTCCTGCTGACCGGAAATGTGATGCTCGGAGATCAGGTAATTGGGACGGCCTTTTACCTCATTGAAAATACGCGCAATATATTCACCGAGCACGCCGATGGAAATCAGCTGGATGCCACCAAACAGCATGATGCCCGCCGTCAGCGTCGGCCAGCCAGGCACCTGCTTGCTTTCCACCAGCGCATCTATCACCACGAAGCCGCCATACAGCAGCGCCAGTGCTGCGATAAAGGCGCCTACCAGACTCCAGATACGCAGGGGCGCGTCGGAAAACGCGGTAATGCCGGTCAAGGCCAGCGCTGACAGGCGCCGGAAATTAAAACTCGACTGCCCTGCCTGTCGCTCCTGCACGACAAAGGGAATGCCGACGCTCTTGAAACCTACCCAGGCAAACAGGCCTTTCATGTAGCGCGAACGCTCGGGCAGGCTTTTCAGCGCGTCCACCACCTTGCGGTCAAGCAAGCGGAAATCACCGGCGTCACTGGGCATATTGACATGAGTGCTGGCGTCCAGCACACGGTAAAAGGCATGGGTTAGCATGCGCTTGAATGCAGTTTCGCCGCTGCGGTCACGAATGCCGTAAATCATGTCGTAACCTTCGCGCCATTTTTCAAGCATGGTCGGAATCATTTCCAGCGGGTGCTGAAAATCGGAGTCGATCAGGACCACCGCATCACCACGGGCGTGATCAAGGCCCGCCGTCAGTGCGTGTTCCTTGCCAAAATTGCGCGACAGGCGCAGCACCGTCAGCGGCTGTTCGTCCAGGTATTTGAGCGCCTCGGCCACGGTATTGTCGGCACTGCCATCGTCGATGACGATGATTTCATAATTCGGGCTGAGCGCACGCAGGGTCTCGGCCAGGGCCGGAATGAATTTACCGATATTGGCTTCTTCATTAAAGGCGGGCACCACGCAGGACAGCAGGGGTTCAGGCTTGCGCATAAACAGTCTCGGTTACGGACGCCAGCCGCACGGCCTGCTGCTGGCAGTCGCTGACAAAGTCAGCAGATTGAAGATAGTCGAACTCACGCAGGCGCGCCGGAGCGATACTGTCACCTGCTCCGGCCAGTGCCGGGTGGCACATGATAAGGGTGGCCGAAGGACTGCGCTGCAGCCAGCCCCGCATCAGCACCGGATAATCGGCCTGCGGCGAAAAATCATACACGCCGGAAAAATAGGTATTGCGGCGCAGGCCTGCCCGCCGGCAGAGCGCGGCGAAATGCCCGGCACCCAACAGCTTCAATACCAGGATTTTAAAGCCCATGCCGGGTGTGGTCTGCAAACCGCTGAGGCTGCGTAGCCAGCCCTTGTAAGAGCGCTCAGCCAGCAAGGCCAGCAGCGCGTCGCGGATTTGCGGAAACTGGTGCACATGCTGGTGCCCGTCAACAAAATCCGGGGCACGGCCCATGACGCTGACAAAGGCGTCCCACTGCCGCTGCACCGAGGCCCGCACCTGCCCCGCATCCAGCCGACGCAGCCAGCAGGCCACGATCAGCCGCGACAGCGGCAGCACCAGCCCGGCGGCCGCAAATGGCTCGGTAAAATTGAGGTGCAGACCAATCTCGACGCCCGGCAGGTCTCGCAGCAGGGCGCCGTCTTCCGCCCAGCGCGGGCTGTCGGTCATGCAGGAAACGGCGTGCAGCCGACCACTGCGCGCCAGCTCAAGAATGCCGGCGCTGACGGGGGCCGAGAGGGCGTAGTCGTCGGCGCAGAGAGTGATGCCCTTGCGATTGGTCACGTCGTGGTCACGTTTTGAGACAGTGGCTGCATGATCGGGCAGCACGGCCTAGCTGTCCAGTTCTGCCGGAATCGCGCTGTGGCGACGCCAGCGCAGGCGCACATACAGACGGCGAAAATCATCGGCCGGCAGGCTGTCGGGAAAGATGGCCACGCCCCAGCTGGCGGCTTTACCCCCAGGATTTATTTCAGCAAAACGCATGACCAGCAAAGGGCGCCAAAGCAAGGCACCCGGCAACAGCACGGCACGGCGCCCTGCCCCGTCAGCGGTTTCCAGCCACCAGTCATCGCCGTATTCGCGCAGGGCCACCACGCTGTCGGCCGCCCGCAAGCGGTAGCCCGGCAGGCTGCGCCAAGCCAGGAAGGCGACGACACCAAGACAGGCCAGCTTCACCAGCAAGGGCGCATAAGACAATACCACCGCCACCGCTGCGAGAACATGCGCCAGCACGCCCAGCAGCAGCTGCCAACGTGAGGCTTGCAGCCGGCAGTCAGCCCGCCACACGGTTGCGAATGTGCTCAACCAGCTGCTCCAGTTCGGGGTCGGTGGGAGTGGCCTGATGCAGCAGCCAGTCCAGCAGGTCCATGTCCTCACAGGCCATGAGACGGGTGAATGCCGCTTTCTGGGCTACCGACAGGCCACGGAAGGATTCGTGCAAAAATGGCTGGATCAGCACGTCCAGCTCCTTGAGGCCGCGTCGGCAGCGCCATTGCAACAGCCTTTCCTGGTCGTCTTGCGGTTCAAACATGGGCTTTCAATCCTCGCGAGGGGCATGATTATATGCTTGTTTTCCACCCCCGCGCCCTCATATCGTGAGGCATCCGTAAGTTGTGCCTGTGGAGTGCCCATGTCTGCCCTTTGGTCTTCCCTGCTGGAAGGTTTCCCCCTCGCCGCCTCCAGCGCAGGCGCCGTGCTGTCTGACCTGAGCGCCGAAGCCGCTGCCGCCACCATTGCCAGCCCCCTGACCGGCCACGGCGTCCTCACCATTACCGGGCCTGACGCCAGCAAGTTCCTGCAAGGCCAGACCAGTACCGACTTTCGTGAAGTGAGCGACAGTGAGTCGCGCCTTGGCTGCTACGTCAACCTCAAGGGCCGCGCCATCGCCAGCTTTCGCGCCGTGCAGCAGGGCGAGGCCATTCACCTTGTGATGGAAGCAGGCCTGCTACCAGTGGTCAGGGACAAGCTCGCCAAGTTCATCGTGTTCTCCAGGGCACAGGTGCAGATCAACAGCAATACTGCGCTGATCGGTGTGGCCGGCGAAAACGCCGCAGCACTGCTCACCACCCTGCTGCCCCTCCCGACGGATACCGACGCGGTGAGTCATGGCGAGGGCATCAGCCTGGTACGCCTGCACGGCGAACAACGCTGGCTGCTGCTGGTGAACGCTGGCCGGCTGCCAGCCGTCTGGACGACCCTGACAACGCAGGCCACACCCGCCGGGGAAAACGCCTGGCGGCTGCGGCAGATTGGCGCCGGAGTGGCCGAGGTCAGCCTCGCCTCCAGCGAGTTGTTCCAGCCACAGGAGCTGAACTACCCCCTGCTCAAGGGCGTGAGCTATACCAAGGGCTGCTATACCGGGCAGGAAATCGTGGCGCGCCTGCATTTTCGCGGCAAGCTGAAGCAGCATGTACAGCGCTTTCGGGTTGCTACCGGCACGCTGCCTGCGCCGGGCACGGCCCTGTTTGGGGAAAGCGGCAGGCCCGCCGGCGATGTGGTCCTGGTGGCGCAAGCTGACGCCAACACGCTGGAGTTGCTGGCGATTGCCCGGCCCGATCAGGCCGCTGCCCTGCACCTGGGCGAGGCCACAGGCCCCCTGCTGCACGTGCTGCCCCTGCCCTATGGCGTGCCCTCGACCGAATAGCGGCGCCGCAGCCCCTGAGTTGCCCCGGCAAAACACAGACGGCGCGGTCTCTTTTCCCTTCCAGAAACAAAAGGCCCCTGGCATGCCATGCCAGGGGCCTTTTCCAGTCTGCGGCCCTCGTCAGGGCACGTTCTGCACCTTTACCACGGCGTCCCCCATGGTGACGTAAAGGTCGGCCGGGGTAGAGCTGGCCGGGTCCAGGAAGAGGCAGACCGGTGCATTGATGTAACCGGGCGTAGCGCCCGGCAGGAAGCCCAAAGTACCCGCCACGCCAACCACCGTGGAGACCGTGTCGATGGTGCTGGCACCGGTGGTAACATCGATCTTGCGGATGGTGTCATTGTTCGTGTCGGCCACATACAGGTACTCCCCGCTAGAGGTCGTCTGCACCACGATGCCATTGGGTGCATCGAAGGATGCCGCAATACCTACACCGTCACCAGAGCCGGCGGAGCCTGCCGTGCCGGCTACCGGATAGGCAAACAGCACACTTTGGCCATGGGTGGTGACGGAACTGAGCATGCGTACCGTGTCATTGCCCGCCTCGGTAAAGAAGATCACGCCACTATTGTCAACGGCAATGCCCTCCGGATACCGGAAGCGGGCCGAGAGCGCATTGCCACCGACGACAGCACCGGCCGTGGGCAGGAACGTGCCGTCATAGCTGCCGGCGATGGTGGTCACGACCCCGGCGGGGGTAATCATGCGGATGGCATCGTTCAGGCTGTCCGCCACATAGATATTATGCTGATAGACAGCCAGACCGTAGGGGAAGTCAAACTTGGCCGTACCGGCGCCGTCCTTCGAGTCAACAAGGCCCGGCGACGCTGCCGGGATGGTATTGGCCAGCGTGGAGGTATCACCTGCCAGGGTGGCGACTGTCCAGGCGACCGAAGGCTGATCAAGGCTGACCGAGGCACTGCGGGATGTGGACAGGGTACGGATGATGTCGTTGTTCCCGTCGGCAACATAGATGATGGGATTCAAGGGGTTTGAATTGTCCATCGCCAGACCCAGCGGGGTGTTGAAGCGGGTATTGCCGGCACCCGTGCCGTCAAGCCAGCCGGCGACGCCCACCGTGCCCGCAATGGTGCTCACGAGGCTGGTCGTGGTGCCGTTGGCCACGGTCTGCGTGATCATGCGTATCGTGTCATTGGCGGAGTCCGCCTCGAACACATAGGTTTTCCCCGCGACATCGGGATCATGGTAGACCACCACGCCGGTCGGGTTGTACAGGCGCGCCTGCGCACCCAGGCCGTCGGCAGCGCCGGGCTGGCCGGCCGAGCCGGCGATGGTATCCACCAGCGCGCTGCTGACCTTGCGTATCGTTGAGTTGCCGGCGTCAGCCACATACAACGCGCCCCCGGCCATGACCAGACCCGACGGCGCCTGGAACTGCGCCACCGCTACGCTGCTGGTCGTACTCGGCAGGGCCAGGCCATCGGCGCTGCCCGGCAGCGGGGCCGGCGGCGTGATATCAACACTGTTGATGACGATACTCTCGATGTTGTAGGTCTCCGAGTTTCCCGACACCTGAGGCTGGGTTTGCAACGGCCCCAAAGTCGGCGGCGTCGTACTGTAAACGGTGCTGGCGCAGGCATTGCTGGTAGCGGTGATGCTCACTTCCTGCACATAGGGAGAAGACGTCGCCGGGGTGGTAGCGCAGGGCGTGGGCAACGGGCTGACTGTGCGCGTGGTCAGGTCCAGCGACTCTGCCTGCACGGTAGTCGTCAGGTAATACTGGATATTCTGCAAACTGAAGGTGTTGGCCGAAGCAGCCACTACGCCGCCAGTAACGGTAGTCGCGTTATAAGTCGTTACGGAGCCCGTAGTGGTGCCCGTATCTGACACTGGCCCGAGTGACGGGGCCGTAAGGCTGGTCAGACTGGCCGTCAGCGTGCTGCCCGCTGTCACCGAGTTGTTGGAAAGGTTCTCGGTTTCCGGGGTGGCGCTTTCAGTGGTGAGGTATTCGGTAACTGCTGCACTGAGCGTGCCGGCATAGGTTGCCACCGTGCAACTGGCGGTGCTCGTGCAGCCGCTGGCCGTGCTGGTGCAACTGGCGACACTACTACAGGTAGAAGCAAATACGGCACGCACCAGAGCATTGCCGGCATCAGCCACGTACAGGTTGCCGCTGGTGTCCAGGGTCAGCCCGGAGGGGCCGTTGAAGCGGGGCAGCACTCCGTTACCCGGATCAGAGTCAGACGAACCACTGAGCCCGTCTTTGGGGTTGCCACCGCCCACCAGCGTTTGCAGATTGCCGGTGCTGCTCACCGTGCGAATGGCATTATTGCCAGTATCGGCCACATAGAGCGTGCCGCTGCCGAAGGCGAGGCCTTCGGGGCGATTGAGCTGCGGGTAGACCTGGCTGCTGCTGAGGTTGACACCACCCACCGGGAGCAGGCCATCCTGGAAGCCCGGACTGGGGGCATAGCTCAGGGTGGTGGTCACGGCCGGCGAGCCGGTCGTGGTGGCACCGGGGGTAATGCTGTCGCTTGCGGTCTGGACCGTCGTCGAGCTGCTGCTGCCGGCCGTAGTGGCTACACTGGTCTGCAGCATGGCGCCGGCAAAGGTAGTGACGTTGCCGGCGGTATCAATCTTGCGAATGATGCTGTTGCCGGTGTCAGACACGTAAACCACACCGCTGCCATCCACAGCAATGCCATAGGGGCCATTGAAGCGGGCGGAAGTACCCTTGCCGTCGCTGGCGCCGGCAACGCCGGCGCCACCGGCCACGGTGGTCACCTGCGCGCTGGCGCCACTGCTGCCCAGGGTAACGCTGAGCTTGCGCACGGTGTCATTGCCGGTGTCAGCCACGTAGAGTTGCACAAGGCTGGCGGTGCTGTTGCTGCTGTCAATGGCAATGCCTTCGGGCTGATTGAAACGGGCGCTGCCACCCTGGCCATCAACATTGCCCGTGGCCCCGGCCACACCGGCCAGCGTGGTCACCGCGCCCGTGCTGATGTCGATCAGGCGGATGGTGCTGTTGGCTGTATCAGCCACGTAGAGATAGGAGCCATCGGAGGCAATAGCAGCCGGCTCGTTGAGGCGCGAAGCCGCCTGCGCGTTGCCATCCTCCGTGCCGGACAGGCCAATGGAGCCGGCAAACAGGCTGATGGTGCCGGTTGGCGTTACCGTCGTTGTTGCGGAACTGGGGGAGCTTTTGCTGCCGCCACAGGCGACCAGCACGAGACTGAGGCAGAGGGACAACCAGCCCAGCCAGTGGCGCCGCACAAAAAGAAAAGACACCCGCCATCCCGCGGGCCAGAAACGGATGTGTGCGCGCACCTGCTGTTCTCCCAACCTGATCATTCTTGTGGTTTTTTATTGCTTGTCTGGTGGGTCACCGGACCTGGGCACAAGGCCACGGCAGGCGTCCATCCACCTTGTCGTATAGTGGCAATGCGGGGAAGTAGAACTGATATAGCCGATTCGATCAAGTGCAAGTCTGTATGCAATGGCGATCAGGCTGCGAAAGCCCCGGAGCCTGCTGCTCCGGGGCGGTACGGGCAGGTTTATTGTGCAGTCTGGCCGGCGGGGGTGGTCTTGGCGCTGTCGTCGTGGATACGCTCCAGCGCCAGTACACGCACCTGCTCCTGCTGGCTGAACAGCCCGTTGCGCGCGTCGGTCAGCTGCTGCTGCTGATCGCTCTGGCTCAGGCTGTTATTGCCGAGGATGGCGGCGCGCTGGCTGAGCCAGCTGCTCATGCGCTGATCCCAGGCGGCGTTGTCGCGGTCCAGCGCCTCCAGACGATCGGTCGCCTCGGGCCCCACAATGCTTTCACGCACCTGGCGCAGTTCCGCCGCCGAGCAGTTGCGCTTCTTGCAGTCGTCGGTCACCGCCTCCAGGTTCTGGAACTGGTTGACCGTCTTCATGGACTCCTGGATTGATGCCGGCAGCTGCTGCTCAAGCGCCGCCAGTTGGGCGGCGCGCTGGGCATCGGTCAGGGCCTTGTTCTGCATGAGCTGGATGCGCGCCAGGGTGTAGCGGTCATAGGCGTCTTCATCGCCAAAGAAAGCCTGGATCACGTCCGGCGCCAGATACTGGGTGCGCAGGGCAGCCACCTGTTCCATCTGGTTGCGGATGGCGTCGATATCAATGGTGGTGGCGCCAGCCTTGGGAGGCTGCGGCGGCTGGATATTGGCCAGGCCCTTCTTGTAGGCGATGTAGCCGTCGAGGATGACATCAGCCTCATGCGCGGCCGGGTCTTTCAGCTTGTAATGGATATAGGCGTGAATACGCGCAATGATGGTTTCCACCGGCTCCTCGCCCACCGTAGACAGGAAGTAGTCAAACACATTGCGGATGCCACGGGTGATCTTCAGGTGGCCATTGGCATCCACCTCAAGCTCGCCGTCAACATCGGTACCGCGCAGCGAGGCCGGCAGGCCCTCAAGGCCGGTCTTGAAGTTGGTCGCGGCGTGGGCAGCAGCCAGGGCAGCGTCGGCAGCGGGCGTAATCTGCGGGGCCTCTTGACTGCTGTTGCCGCCGCTCAGGCTGGGGGCGCTGTCGCGGCTGATCCACAACAGGGCGCCAGCAAAGAGGATCAGGACGGCGACCACGCCGTAGACGATATACTTCTTCATCACGATTCCTTGTTGTTTTTATTGAGAGGCCTCTTAACAGACCCTAGGGTCTGTTGACGTTTCATTGGTCGTGGCGTTGCTGGTCAAAATCGCGCCAGACAAGGCACGACCGACGACTTGTGGTGGCTCCACACGAGGAGGGAGAAACGCAGTATGGCGCGATTTTGACCAGCAACCCTTCGGGACGGGACTGTAAAGCCC
>Ga0302193_10000067_pt1 | contig 85019 bp, 63 predicted proteins | sample II_Bog_E3_3_FD_200228 | JGI IMG/M metagenome (GOLD analysis project Ga0302193, IMG submission 200228) | Peat permafrost microbial communities from Stordalen Mire near Abisko, Sweden - II_Bog_E3_3 | ecosystem: Environmental > Terrestrial > Soil > Wetlands > Peat | place: Sweden: Abisko...
CGCTTCTAAGCCATTCACAATAAACACGATGCGCGCTGTACCTGATTTTGAACCACAAACCAACACTTCGTCCTCAACGTCGTCAAGCTGAAGATGACGTAAGCCTGTGGAAATGAGGGGTTTATAAAGTAAGTAATTGGTGCCGGGAGGGGGGGTCGAACCCCCACGACCTTGCGATCGGCGGATTTTGAGTCCGCTGCGTCTGCCAGTTCCGCCATCCCGGCCTGCGTAGGACAGTGCTATAAAAGTATCGCATAGCCTTTGACCGCCGCGCCACTCTCACGCTCGCGGCCAATCCGCTTCCAACCAGGCTGTACCCGCCCCTCCCCGCGCCTTTCCAGGGGGGCGATTCACATGTTGACCTCCGAAGATCATGCGACGCGGCATTTTCTTCCACCCCAGCGACGAAGACCTGTTGCCGGGGGACCCGGTTGAGAAAAATGTCATTTGGCTTCGAGGCTTCTGTAAGCAGAATCGAAACCGTTGCAGCCTTCAGATCTCCTCGCATTCCCTACCGCAAAATCCCCTCTGCGCACTTTTTCTGAGCGCGGCCTGCTGAAGTCGTCTGCCGCACCGCAGGTGTCGTGCGACAATGGAGGCAATCGTGATGACCACCGCCTCCTCTGGACAGGCTACTCCCTCGCCGGTTGCGGTAACCCCGCAGTTGCTGGCTCAGCACAGCATAACCGCGGAAGAATACGACCGCATTCTGGCTGCTCTGGGCCGTGTGCCTTCGCTCACTGAGCTGGGCATTTACAGCGTGATGTGGAGCGAGCATTGCTCCTACAAATCCAGCCGCGTTCACTTGAAACGCCTGCCCACCAAGAGCGACCGCGTGGTGCAGGGACCGGGTGAAAACGCTGGCATCATTGATGTTGGCGATGGCTGGGCCTGCGCCTTCAAGATCGAATCGCACAACCACCCCAGCTACATTGAGCCGTTTCAAGGCGCCGCAACCGGCGTCGGCGGCATTCTGCGCGACATCTTTACCATGGGAGCGCGCCCGCTGGCGGTGATGGATTCGCTGCGCTTCGGGTCGATCACCGAGCAGCCGGGCGCAAGCGCGGAAGAGCGGCAGCTCACCGTCAAGAATCACGCGATCGTTGAAGGCGTGGTCAGCGGCATCGCCGGCTACGGCAACTGTTTTGGCGTCCCCAACCTGGGCGGCGAAACAAAATTCGAGCCTTGCTACAGCGGCAACCCACTGGTGAATGCATTTGCACTCGGCTTGGTTCGCATTGACGAGATTTTCTACGGCAAGGCCACCGGCGTCGGCAACCCGGTGATTTATGTTGGCGCCAAGACAGGCCGCGACGGCATTCATGGCGCGACCATGGCCAGCGAAGAATTCAAGGAAGGCTCGGAGCAGAAGCGGCCTAATGTGCAGGTGGGCGATCCGTTCATGGAGAAGCTGCTGCTCGAGGCCTGCCTTGAGGCCATGCGGACCGGCGCGATCGTCGGCATTCAGGATATGGGCGCGGCCGGGCTGACCTGTTCCACCTGCGAAATGGGTGCGCGCGGCGGCGTGGGTCTCGACGTGGAACTGGACTTTGTGCCGCAGCGCGAAACGGGCATGTCGGCGTACGAGATCATGCTCTCCGAGAGCCAGGAGCGCATGCTGCTGGTGGCCAGCAAAGGCCGCGAAGACGAAGTGCTGAGCGTGTTCGCGAAGTGGGGTCTGGACGCCGTGATTGTTGGAACGGTGCGGCCTGAGTCGCGTTTGCGCATTCGCCATCACGGCGAACTGGTGGCCGACATTCCCAACCAGTCGCTGACCGACGATGCGCCGCTCTACCACCGTCCGGTCGGCGTGTGGAACTCGCCGGTTGCGGCCGAACCACCCGAAGCAGTTGTTGCCGAACTCGCGAAAGACCGCGATTTTACTGCCGATTTGAAGCAACTGCTGGCGAGCGCGAATGTCTGCTCCAAGCGCTGGGTGCATGAGCAGTACGACACCATGGTGCAGACCAACACGGTGCTCGGCCCCGGCGGTGAGGCAGGCGTGATGCGGATTAAGGGAACCGGCGTGGCCGGCCACGAGCGCGGCCTGGCCATGGCGCTGGACGGCAACGGCCGCTGGGCGTGGCTCGATCCAAAGCTTGGCGCGATGCACGCGGTGGCAGAAGCGGCGCGCAAGGTTGCGATGACAGGCGCGCTGCCCGTGGCGGCCACCAATTGCCTCAACTTCGGCAATCCCGAAAAGCCGGAGATCATGGCGCAGCTTTCAGCCGCGATTGACGGCATCGCCGAGGCCTGCACTGCGCTCTCGACGCCGATTACCGGCGGTAATGTGTCGCTCTACAACGAAACCCGCGGCGAGGGAATTTATCCCACTCCCGTGCTCGGCATTGTCGGCATCCTCGACGATGTGACGAAGGCGGTGCCGTCGGACTTCCAGCGGGAGGGCGACGCGATTGTTCTGCTCTGGCCGGTTCCACGCGGTAAGGAGCCCGATCCAAATCTCAAGGTTCCATTTGTGCCTGAGCCGATGAGGTATTACCCGGTTGAGGTCGTGGAGCACAAGCCGGTGACGCTTGAGGATACTGGTGCTCCGGATGAGACTGCCAGCAGAGTACTTTCGGAGTTTGGCTCTTCAGAATACGCCAAGGTGGTGCTGGGTGGCGTGTGGGGCCAGCCGCCTTCGCTCGATCTTGCAGCCGAGGCCGATCTGCACACCCTTCTTCAGGCCCTGGCGGCGCGCAAGCTGGTTCATTCGGCGCGCGACATCTCCGACGGCGGCATCGCTGTTTCGCTCGCGCAGGCTGCATTCCGTCACGGCATCGGCGCAACCGTCGAGCAGGATCCCTCGCTCATGGTCCATCCGCTGTTCGGCCTCTTTGCCGAGCCGGCCACGACGATGCTGCTTACCGCCGATCCGGACAACGTCTCAAAGATTGAAGCACTGGCGGACGAGTACAGTTTCTTCGCCGTTCGCATCGGAACCACCGGCGGCCGCCATCTTGAAATCACCGTCGATCACCAGACCTTCATCTCCGCACCGCTCGCCGCCCTGCGCAAGCCCTGGGCCTCCGCTCTTGAAGCCACACTCCATGACGAGGTATCCGCATGACGCAGCGTCTATACCAGGGAGTTGAAGGCGAAGTTGATGCATCGCAATCGTTGCGCGGCACGGGGTCAAGCCCGCGCAGCAGGCGGGGATGGGAAGACGACAAGCTTCGCGAGGAGTGCGGCGTTGTAGCCATCCATGGCCATCCGGATGCGGCGCGCCAGGTATATCTCGGCCTCTACGCGCTGCAGCATCGCGGGCAGGAGTCGGCCGGCATCGCCTCCGCCGACGGGCAGCGTCTGGCCAACATCAAGGGCATGGGCCTGGTGTCTGAAATCTTCACCGACGACGTGCTCGCCAAGCTTCCCGGCTCCATGGCAATTGGTCACACACGCTACTCCACCACCGGCGATTCCGCGCTGCTCAATGCGCAGCCCATCCGCGTTGACTCGACCAAGGGGCTCATCGCCATTGCCCACAACGGCAACCTGGTGAACCTGGGCAACGTCCGCTCGCGGCTTGAACGCGACGGCGCGTACTTCCAAACCACTTCCGATTCCGAAATTATCGTCCAGCTCATCGCTCACTCCAAGGCCAACTCGCTGGTGGACGCGATTGCCGACTCGCTTGCCCAGGTGGAAGGCGCATTTTCCATCGTGATGATGACCCGTGACCGCATCTTCGCGGCCCGCGATCCACGCGGCTTCCGCCCGCTCTCGATGGGGCGCATCAAAAATCCTGAAGGTCCGGATACGATCGTCTTTGCCAGCGAAACCTGCGCCTTCGATCTGCTGCGCGCCGAGTATGAGCGCGACGTGCTTCCCGGCGAACTGGTGATGGTGACCGAAGACGGCGTCACCAGCCGGCAATTCTCAACCGGCGTCGAGCAATCGAGCTGCATCTTTGAACATGTCTATTTCGCGCGTCCTGACAGCCGCATCTATGGCCGATGGGTGCAGCAGAGCCGCGACCAGATGGGCCGTCAGCTCGCGTGGGAGTCCGGCGTGCCCGCGGATGTTATTGTGCCCGTTCCCGACTCGGGCGTGACCGCGGCGTTGGGCTACGCGGAGCAGGCGCACATTCCCTTCCGCTTCGGCCTCATCCGCAACCACTACGTGGGCCGCACCTTCATTGAGCCCGAGCAGCGGGTCCGCGACTTCGGTGTGCGCCTCAAGCTCAACCCGGTGCGCAACCTGCTTGAGGGCAAGCGCGTCATTCTGATTGACGACTCCATCATCCGCGGCACCACGAGCCGCAAGATCGTGCGCATGGTGCGCGGCGCGGGCGCCAAAGAAGTTCACCTGCGCATCAGTTGCCCGCCCACCATCTCGCCTTGCTTTTATGGCGTGGACACGCCCAGCAAGCGCGACCTCATCGCGGCCAACAAGTCGGTCGAAGAAATTCGCCAGTACATTGAAGCGGACTCGCTTGCCTACCTGTCGCTCGAGGGCCTGCTGAAGAGTTGCGAGGGCGAACCTAAAACCGGCTACTGCACTGCATGTTACACCGGCAACTACCCCACCCAATGGGTTGATGTGGACGAGATTCTGCCGGCTACGGTCAGTCTCTAACTCTGACATGCAGTCGCGCAAGCGTCAGTCTGCGAATTCGCAGGCTTGGCGCAATAGTGAGGGAGCAGGCCTTTTCAAGCTCTGCGTCAGCACAAACATGATGGCCGCGGCGGCAAGCGAGGGCAGCGCCAGTCCCCGCAATCCGGCCTGGTAACTGCCGGTGTGGTCTTTCATGATTCCCATCCAATTGGGTCCGATGAATCCGCTGAACATGGTGATCATATTCATCGTCGCAATTCCCGCGGCTGCGGCTCTGCCAGCCAGAAACTGCGTGGGCACAGTGAGCGCCGGCCCCTGCATCGACTGGAATGAGATGAAACTCGACCCGAGCGCGGCCACCACGATCCACGGTGTCCGCGCATAGCTCGCAGTAATGAAGCTCAGCGCCATGATCACGCAGGGCACGATGCAATGCAACGCGCGCTCCCCGGTGCGGTCAGAGTGCGCGCCATTCAGCAGCATGGCTACCGCGCCGGCGATCCCAAGGCATGCAACCAGGTAGCCGACATGCGTCACGCTCCATCCAGTGGCGTCCTGCAAGATGGCCGGCGCGGAGAAGCCGTACGCATAGTTGGCTGTGAGTGCGCACAGAAAGAACGCGCCGATCATCCACACCTTGGGGGAGAGCAGCGCTTGCAGGATGCCCGCCTGGTGCCCCAGGTGCGCGCGATCGCCCTCGAACTTCAATTGATTTTGCAGCCAGGCTTTTTCTTCAGGTGTGAGCCATGCGGCCTTGTCCGGACCGTCGGGCAGCAGGCGCAGCATGACAAAGCTGAAGGCAACCGCCGGCATTCCTTCCAGTAGAAAGAGCCACTGCCATCCTGCCAGGCCAAACTTGCCACCCATGCCCAGCAGCCATCCCGCCACCGCCCCCATCACCACCGAACTCAACGGCATGGCGATATAAAAGCGGCTGACGGCCCGCGCGCGCCTCCGCGCCGGAAACCAGATGGTCAGGTAGTAGATCACTCCCGGAAAGAAGCCCGCCTCGGCGACGCCCAGCAGAAAGCGCAGCACGTTGAACTCAAGCGGCGTGCGCACAAACATCATGGCCGCGGCCAGTAATCCCCAGGTGAACATGATGCGCGCCAGCCAGCGTTTTGCGCCGAAGCGCAGCAGCAGCAGATTCGAAGGAATCTCAAACAACGCATAGCCGATGAAGAAAAGTCCCGCGCCCAGTCCATACACCGAGGCGCTGAAGTGCAGGTCGCGATTCATCTTCAAGGACGCAAAGCTGAGATTGAGCCGGTCAATGTACGCGAGGCCATACCCGATGCCGATCAGAGGAATCAGCCGCAGCCCTGCCTTCCGGTTCGCAGACTTTCCGATTGCATCCGAATCCGTTTCTGCAGAATGCAGTGCGCCGGGCGTCGTGCTCCGATCGGGCATAAGCGCTGACCTCAGGAATGTCGAAAGTGCTTCCGGGAGAAAGGGGGAACGGCAGGTGCCGGGGTAAGCAAAATCTATCACAATCCGCCTGAAGCTATTGCTCTGGAGCCGCCGCGATAATCCTGAAGTTGCCGCTCACGTGCATCAGGCTCATCAGGTAAAGCATGCCGTCGAAGTAGCGCTGCTCGCCCGACGGAACCGGCGTGTTCCAGAGCTCATCGACGAAAGCTTTTGCAGTTGCGCCATCGGTGGCTGCCAGGCCGGCGACGGCGGTTGTGGAGACCATGCCCACCGAGTGGCGCTCCGAGAGCGGCTTGCCCTCCAGCGTGTACCGATCGGCGAATTTGCCGATGCCCTGTGAGAAAAGGAACTTCTGAATGCGGTTGCTCAGCACAGCTTCGCGCGGGTCTTTGTGCCACCAGGAGTAGTCCACACTCCAGTTGCTCGCGCTGCGCCACGAGTCGTAGCTGAAGGGCGTCGGCTTTCCATCCCAATCGTTCGCGACGGTTCCGTCAAAGTGGCTGCGGTCCGGCGTCAGCCCCGTCTCCGGCGCGGCCACACGGCTGAACAGGTCGCGGCTCACATCCGCGGCTTCGGCCCAGAACGCTCGGTCCTCGGTCGGTCCCCAGCGCGCCCACAACTCGTAGAACGCGGGCAGATGATAGCTGGCGTCGGTGGTTGCACCCTGCATGTTGGGCACAAATTTGATCATGAAATGCTGCTCATCCACCATGGGTCCGATGGTCTCAGTCCATGCGCCAAGCCGCCGCCGGAACGCAGGCCGAGGCGTGCCTTTTGTGGCTGCCTCGCGCTCGATGTTGTGATTGTTGGGGCTGGGCCAGGGATGGTCCGGCGGCACAAACGGCGCGTCTTCCGGGTGAATGCGAAACGGCCCCGTTCCCGTCACCACCGGGTGGTGGCGCATGCCGCGCAGAATCTTGTCCGCCTCGGCCTGGTAGTTATAGATGCCCGTTCCGTTACCCCAGCGGTGCGCGGCAAAGTAGAGCGCCATGGTGAAATACTCTTCGCCGTCCGGCGCGGCGCCTGTCGAGCGCGGCGATCCGTCGGTTCCCATGGACCAGGCAAAGTAGCCCACCGACGGGTTTTTCGGGTCGGTGATCAGCATGTAGGACGTGGCCCAGTTCCACAGCGCGTCGAATTCGCGCTTCTTGTCCAACTCCACGGCGATCATCATGCCGTAGCTCATGCCCTCGGTGCGCGCGTCGTTGTTGGCCCAATCGGTGACGTAGGCCAGCGGACCGTTCTCATTGGCGCCGGTCTCAAAGTAGATGCGCTCTTCCTGCCCATCGCCGTGAAAAAGCTGCTGAAACGCCTTTTCGATCTTGGCGCGGATCTCCTGCGGCGTGTGCCCCTGCGCGGCAAACAGGTCGCGGTACCGGTGCGTTTTGTAAGCGCCGTCGCCGTCTCCGGGCATGCGCGTTATCGCGCCCAGCGGGGCATCCACGTGCTGCGGAGGCGCGGCAGCCGGGGCCTGCGCAAGCAAGCAGCAGGCAAGCGGCAAGATGAGTCCGGTAGTCAGGAGTATCCGAGAAAATCGATTGAGCACGGCAAGACCTCAGGAAGCGGAGGGAGCGGAAAAGAACCACCAGATCCTCACCAGCGCAATTATTCCATACCATCGGCCGGGTATTCGGGAATCAGGGATCGCACCGTCCGGCTCAAATTGGCCGCTCTACTCCCTCGATAGGCCCCTTAACGTGATCCACTTCACAGGACGTTCACACTCCGCGTGTGATAGCATCCGCTTCTTAGCAAGAGACGCTCCGCGGAATCCTTCTCTATTTCCGCTGAGCGCCGGTCCGAGACCCTCTTCAATGGACGAGGCAGACGGCAGACCGGGACCTGTGGCCCTCCAATCCGGCCACCTGGACGCCCCCAAGGACGCCCCCAAGCATTCCCTGCGCCACGTCAGTGATCGGAGATCAGTGGACAGTGATCAGGGCTCTGCCGATCGACGATCTTCTTCCATTTTCAAAATGACATCTACGGAACACCTCATGCGCCGGGTCTCGCCTTCGAAACCTGAAGTGACTGTAACCCTTCGCGTTGGCGCCCAGAAACGACCTGCATTCACAAGGAGAACACCATGAAAACGTACCAGGGAAGTGAGATCCGCAACGTAGCTGTAGTGGGGCATGCGCACAGCGGCAAGACCACCTTGATTGCCGCTCTGCTGCATGCCGCGAAGATGACCCCAACCCAGGGCCGCGTCGCCGACGGTTCGGCCGTCACCGCCTATGACGAAGAGGAAATTGCCCGCGGCGTCACCATGCAGAACGCCGTCGCCTTTGTCGAGTGGCAGGGCGTCAAAATCAATCTTGTAGATACGCCCGGCTTCCACATGTTCTCGCACGAGGCCCGCGCCGCGCTGCTGCCGGTTGAAGCCGCCGTCGTGCTCGTCAATGCACAGAACGGCGTTGAATCCGTCACCGAGCGTGTTTGGCGGTACGCCGAAGAGGCCAATGTTCCGCGCGTCGTGGTCGTCAACCAGATGGACCATCCCAAGGCCGGCGGCGGCGGCGGATTGAGCGCGCTCATCGACGACCTGGTGGACCGCTGGGGCCGCAACTGCGTGCCCGTGCAACTGCCCATCTCCGACGCGCAGGGATTTCACGGCGTCGTCGACCTGGTGACCATGGAGGCTTTCACCTATACGCCCGGCGGCGATGGCCGCGGCAAAGTTTCGCATGAAATCCCCGCCTCGCTGGCCGCCGAGGCCAAGGCCCGCCATGAAGCCCTTGTTGAGCTGGTGGCCGAGGGCAAAGACGAGTTGATGGAAGAGTACTTTGAGAAGGGCACCATCCCAGAGGAACACCTGATCGCCGCGCTGCATGAGGCCATTCGCGAAGACCGCATCTTCCCCGTGCTGTTCTCGAGCGGCCTGGCGAACATGGCGCTCGATCACCTGCTGGACTTCATCAAGGTGTACACGCCCTCACCCGTTGAGCGCGCTCCCTTCAGCGTGCGGCTGCCGGCCCTGGTTGCCGTCGCCGGCTCGGATGCCGGAGATACCGGCGACGCCGCGCTTTCCCTGCGCAAAGTGGCCGACAGCGAGCCCGCGGCGATGGTGGTTTTCAAGACCATGACCGACCCCTTCTCCGGCCGCATTACCTTCTTCAAAGTCATCAGCGGCATCATCAAGAACGACGTCACGGTAGAGAATTACACCCGTCGCTCTCAGGAGCGGCTGAGCCATCTTTCCATCATGCAGGGGCGCAAGGCCGTTGAAGTGGCGGAGCTGCACGCCGGCGACCTGGGCGCCGTGGCCAAGCTGCGCGACACCCTCACCGGCGACATGCTCGGCCAGAAAGGCGCCGAGATTGCCGTCGATCTTGTCGAGTTCCCTGAGCCGGCCATGACCTACGCCATTGAACCCAAGAGCCGCGCCGACGAGGACAAGCTTGCCCCGGCCATTCACAAGCTCATGGAAGAGGATCGGCTGATTCGCTTCTATCGCGACCCCATGACCAACGAGTTCCTCATTGCGGGCGCGGGCCAGCCGCACATTGAAACCATCGTGAGCCGCCTCAAGAAGCGCTATCACGCCGAGGTCACGCTCAAAGCGCCCAAGGTTCCCTATCGCGAAACCATCCGCGCCAAGGTCGAGGCGCCGGGACGCCACAAGAAGCAGACCGGTGGCCACGGCCAGTTCGGCGATTGCAAGATTCGCATGGAGCCCATGCCGCGCGGCGGCGGCTTCGAGTTCGCCAGCGAAGTCTTCGGCGGCGCAATCCCCCGCAACTTCATTCCCGCCATCGAGAAAGGTATCGTCGAGTCGGCCGCCCGCGGCTATCTCGCCGGCTACCCGGTCGTCGACTTCAGGGCTGTCGTCTACGACGGCAGTTATCACGACGTCGACTCCAACGAAATGTCTTTCAAGATGGCTGGCCGCATCGCCTTCCGCAAGGGCATGGAAACGGCCAAGCCCTGCCTCCTCGAACCCATCATGAAGGTGGAAATCGAAGCCCCCGACGAGTTCGCCGGTACCCTCATGGGCGACCTCAGCAGCCGCCGCGGCCGCGTCCAGGGCACGGACTCCAAGGGCCGGACAACCCTCATCAACGCGCAAGTCCCCATGGCCGAGATGTTGACTTATGGAACACTTCTAACGTCCATGACTCAAGGCAAAGGCAGCTACCGCATGGAGATGGACCACTACGACATCGTCCCGCAGTTGGTGGCGGAAAAGATCCTGGCCAACGCCAAGCGGCCTGTCGAGGAGGAAGAGGAGTGATTGAAGCAGTAAAGGAGTGAAGAAGTGAGCGAGTCAAGCTGGCGCTCGGCACCTGTGGTGCGGCAGACGCTCGCGGGAGGCTCGCACTTGCCTTAATCGCCGATAAGAGGTTGGAGGCGGGCGCAATTTCGGGAAAAGGCTGTGTTTCCGCGATTTCGCCCCGTCTAACTCATTTTTTCAACAAACTTGGAAGGGGATATCGCTTTCTGCATTCGGTTGGTGCATACGGGCCACCGAACTAAAACACAGACCTCATATCTTGATTGTGCGCCAAAGGATAGAAATAGACTGCAAAGTTGCCCGGTTTTTCTTTTCCGGCCGGGAATGTCTATTTTCGCGAAAACAGTGCGCCCCAGTTGACGATGACACGCGCCTGAAACTGGTACTCAGGCTTGACATTGAGATTCAACTGCGCCGTCTCGAGCTCGACCTGGCCGTTGCGGATCGGAATGATAAGGCCCTCCTCGGTGCCCGCGGCCTGCTGGCCAGCGGTGAGCTCATGCTGAAACCCCAGGAAGAGCGCTGTGCCTTTCGTGTTGAGGATGCGGTAGTAGTCGTATGCGTCGACAAAATCGGAGCGGGGATTGGCTGCCGAAACGCCGATGCCGCCGGTCCAGGTAAGGTTTGCGACGACCAGGTTATGTCCCCAGGAAAGCTGCGGTGCAGCGGTGAGCCCGGCGCGGCCACCGTCGGCTTCTCGCATGAGGACGGCACCGCGCGGGGCGAGAACGAGGGTGAAGATCCCTTTGGCTAAAACCTGCTGGCGAGCGACGAAATCGAAGCGATTGCCGAAGTGCGTAGTCCGGTCGCTGGCCGGGGATTCCGAATCGAGCATGTTGACCAGAACGGTGAAGTCAGTCTTGCTATTGAAGGGTGCAACCGTAATTACTGCAGGTACATACCGGCCATCGCTGACCGACTGAAAACCTAGCTCGGTTTCAAGGCATTTGGGGCAGATGGGCGGCGGACTGACGGTGAAATCGGTGCCGTAGTCGGAAACGGAGGCATTGAGCGGCTGGGGCGGAGGCTGCGAAGGGGATTGCGCGTAAGAGACCGCATAGCCTGCGGCAAGCAGCAATCCAAAAAGCGCGACGATCGAATTCCGGAGCGTCAAAAGATCAAGCCCAGACACGAGTCTATCGGATGGGGCTGTCTGACTGGCGGTTGCCAGGGCCTGTTCACACTACTGGGGTGGGTGGCCTCAGTAGTGTGAACAGGCCCTAGATGATCCAGCCGCCGCCAACCACTTCATCGCCGTCATAGAAAACCGCCGACTGGCCAGGCGTGACGGCGCGCTGGGGCTCGTCGAAGGTGGCGATGACTTCTTCCGGCTCCGCCGCCGGTGCAAGCGTCGCCCAGGCTGGCTCGTGACGATGGCGAATCTTGATCTTCACGCGCATGGGCCCGGTCAGCGCGGGGATGCTGATCCAGTTGAGGCGGCCTGCGCGCAGGTGGCTTGTGGCCAGCTCGGCGTCGGCGCCCACCATGACCCTGTGGCTGTCCGGGTGAATATTGAGAACGTAGAGCGGCGTGGGCGAGCTGACGCCCAGGCCCTTGCGCTGGCCGACGGTGAAGTTGAAGATGCCCTCGTGGCGGCCGATTATCTCACCATTGGAAGCGACCAGTTCCCCGGCAGTCTCCGGAACCCGCTCGCCCTGCTCCTCAAGGTAGGCGGTGATGAACTGCTTGTAGTCGCCGCCGGGGATGAAGCAGATCTCCTGCGAGTCGGGCTTTTCGGCCAGCGCCAAGCCCCTCTGTCGAGCGACCTCGCGCACCTCGGGCTTGGTCAGCTTTCCAAGCGGGAAGAGCGTGCGGGAAAGCTGCTCCTGGGTGAGGCCGAAGAGGAAGTAGGTCTGGTCCTTCGCCAAATCAGCAGGCCGCTTGAGTATCCAGCGCTGGCGGCCTGGGTCGTACTCGTTGATGGCGTAGTGCCCGGTGGCGACGCGACCGGCGCCGATGGAGCGGGCAGTCTGGATGAGGGCGTCGAACTTGAGGTGGTTGTTGCAGAGAGAGCAGGGGATGGGCGTGCGGCCGTGCAGGTACTCGTCGACAAAGGGGCGGACGACGTCGGCTTCAAAGCGCTCCTGCTGGTTGACGACGTAGTAGGGGATGCCGAGATGCTCGGCCACGCGCCGGGCGTCGTACACATCATCCAAAGAGCAGCAGCGCCCGGCCTTGGGCGCATCAGGGATGCCGTGCTTGCCGGCCAGGCGGGTCTGGTCCCAAAGCTGGAGAGTGAGGCCGACGACGCTGTCACCCGTTTGCGCAAGCATAGCCGCAACCGTCGAGGAGTCAACCCCTCCGGACATGGCTACGGCGATGGTGGTGTTTTCAGGCATTGTTAGCAAGTCAGCAGGTCAGCAAGTCAGCGTCAACTCCGCTAACAACGCTAACTCCGCTCTTCTTCTTTCATCCCAGCGTTCCCGCCGCAACCGGCGAAAGCGCGCGCAAATGCTGTACAGCTTCGGGGAGCACTTGCAGCACGTAGTCCACATCCGCTTCTGTCACCGTTTTCAGCAGGCTGAAGCGCAGGCTGGCGCGGGCGCGGGTTTTGTTCACGCCCATGGCCATGAGCACGTGGCTGGGCTCGGTTGCGCCGGAGTGGCAGGCCGATCCGCCAGAGACGGAAACGCCCTTCAAATCCAGCGCGATCACCAGCGCCTCACCCTCCAGGTTGTCAAACCAGATATTCGTCGTGTTGGCCGCGCGGGGAACAGCCTTCTCTCCCTCAGCGGCAGTCCCGTTCAGCCCGGTCCCGGAGATCTTGAGGATCTCGGCCTCAAGGCGATCGCGCAGGACGGCAAGCCGATCGATGGTGCCATCTCCAAGCGAGTGCATGGCCAGCTCGGCGGCCTTACCCAGGCCCACGATACCGGGGACATTTTCAGTGCCGGCGCGCTGGCGGCGCTCATGGCTGCCGCCCACCAGCAGCGGCTCAACCGGGGTTCCGCGGCGGACAAACATGGCGCCGACGCCCTTGGGCCCATGCATCTTGTGGGCGCTGATGGAGAGCAGATGGCAGCCGAAGCGGCGCACGTCGAACCTGATCTTCCCAGCGCCTTGCACCGCATCGATGTGGAAGAAGATGCCGGTATCCGCGGCGATTTTGCCGATCTCGGCAACTGGTTGAATCACCCCGGTTTCGTTGTTGGCCAGCATCACGCTGATCAGCCGGGTGTGGGGGCGAATGGCGCGCAAAATGTCTGTCGGGTCGATGAGGCCGCTGGGCTGGGGCGCCACAAAGGTAGTCTCCACCCCGTGGTGCGCCATGCGGCTTGCCGCTTGCAGGATGGCCGAGTGCTCAATGGAGGTGGTGATGAAGTGGTCGCCAGGATGCAGCAGGCCAAAGATGGCGGTGTTGTCGCCCTCGGTGCCGCCGGAGTTGAAGACCACCTCGGCCGCGTGGCAGTTGAAGAACTCGGCCATGGTCTCGCGAGCCTGGTCGACGGCCTTGTGCGCCTGCTGGCCGTGCAGGTGAATCGAGGAGGCATTGCCGAAGTGCTCTGTCCAGTATGGACACATGGCCTCCACAACCTCCGGCAGCAGGGGGGTGGTGGCATTGGCATCCATATAGACTCTTCGCATCGGTCAGTCTCCTTTTCTTAAATTGTACGGGCAATTGGGATATTGCGCGCGGTTCCGAGGCTCAATGGAAGATTCACGGGGTTTTACTGTCGGGAATTGCGGCTGGAGTGGTAGAGTGCCTTCACGCGGTATACGCCGCGGGAGGAGAGATTCCATGAACCCATTTCCCCGTACCGGAGGCCTCATTTCCGGCCGCATTCTCGGTTGTTGTCTGCTCGCCGGTCTATTCACGCTCGCTGCATCCACGCTCGCCGTTGCCCAGGCCGCGGCGCCCGCCAAGCCCGCCGTCGGCACGCCGATGTCCCCCTCGGCAACCTACGGAAAGCTGCTCAGCGGCATGGAGCAGGAGTTTGTCTCGGCCGCTGAAGCCATGCCGGAAGACAAATACAACTTCGCACCGCCCGTTTCGGCCGGCGAATTCAAAGGCGTGCGCACCTTTGGCGAACAGGTGAAGCACGTGGCCGAGGCGAACTACTTCTTCTTTGGCGGCCCGACGCTTTCAGAAGCCGATACCAAAGCGAAGAGCGATGCGATTGAAAAGCTGAAAACCAAGGCGGAGATTGTGAAGGCTCTCAAAGATTCCTTTGTGCTGGCCCACAGCTACGTCGACTCCATCACGCCGGAGAATGCCTTTGTCATGACTGCGAGCGGCACCCGCGCCGGCCTGGCGGCATTCGGCATTGCCCACTTCATGGATCACTACGGCCAGATGGTCGTCTACCTGCGCATGAACGGGATTGTTCCCCCGGCCAGCCGCAGCGGAATGTAATCGAGAGACTCTGGAAGTTTTAGGGACACGCGGGCCTTAGTTGTGTTCATCGCGACCGGCCCGCTTTGCTTTTTGGGGCAACTGAACCGCTCGCGGCCTTACGGCTTTCTTTGCGAGGCGATGAGGGCTTTGCACTCGTCGATGGTCCAGTCCGGCGTGGCGCCGGCGCGGCTGGCCACAAGAGCGCCCAGCGCATTGGCAAAGGTCGCGATCTCGGCCACCGGCCGGCCGAGCCCGTAACCATGCAGAAAAGCGGCCGCGAAAGAGTCGCCGGCCCCCACCGTATCTGCAATCGTTACTTTGAATCCATCGAAGCGCTCGAGGGCGTCGTCTTTGAAGATTGCGCAGCCCTGTCCGCCGAGAGTCACGCAGATGGTTTCAATGCCATACGTCTGCGACCAGCCCCGGCAGAACTGCTCCAGTGAGAACTCTTCGCCGGGGTGGGTCAGGTGAAACAGGATCTCCGCTTCGCTGTCGTTCAGCTTGAGAATCGCCGCCAGGCTGGAAAGGCGCTGAACCAGGGGAAGGCTCCAGTGGCCCTCGCGCAGATTCAGGTCATAGAAGCATTGCGCCGACGGAATCCGCTCACGAATGCGATGCAGAATCTCCTCGTTGCGGGACTGGGTCTGGGCAAGCGTTCCGAAGTAAAACCAGTCGGGATGAACCTCGGCGATCGCGGAGAGCTGCTCTTCATCCAGGCAAAACTGGTCAAACGCAGCGGGGCGCTTAATAAAGTAGCTGGCGTTTCCATGAGCATCGGTGGTCACCACGGCAGTTCCCGTGTCTTTGCCGGGAAGCACCTGCACAAAGGCGGTGGAGAGCCCCAGTGCCTTCATGGATTCGACTGCGCGGATGCCACGGGAGTCGTCGCCGACGGCGGTCACCAGCGCAACCTGGTTGCCGAGCCTCTGCGCCGCGGCGGAGAAGTTCAGCGGCGCTCCGCCCAGAATTTCGGCATGGTCAAAGACGTCCCAAAGTATTTCGCCAATCGCCAGAATCTGCACGATGTCTTCCTTCCCCAAGCCACAACATTGAACAGGCAGGACAGTGAACATTCTAGCCGCGTAATGTAAACTCAGGCGCTGAAACAGATACGCAAAAAATACCTGATCGAAAATAACTGTTCCAGGCGGGAGACGATGCGACCGAACCTAAACCTGATGAAGGCGACCCTCACCGGAGCGCTTGGCGGCCTGCTTTTTGGCTTTGACACCGTAGTCATCTCCGGGATCATCGACGCGGTGGTCAAACTGTACGGGCTGGATCCGTGGGGCAAGGGCTGGACAGTGGCCATTGCGCTGATCGGCACGGTGGTGGGCTCGTTTGCGGCGGGCTCTGTCGGTCAGAAGCTGGGCGGGCGCGAGACGCTGCGGCTAACCGCGGTGCTCTATGTGGTTTCGGCTATAGGCAGCGCGCTGGCGTGGAACTGGCCCTCGCTGATGTTCTTCCGCTTTCTGGGTGGCCTGGGCATCGGCGCCTCGAGCGTGCTCGGTCCCGTGTACATTGCGGAGCTGGCTCCCGCCAAGTGGCGCGGCCGGCTGGTGGGCGCTTTTCAGTTCAACGTGGTCTTCGGCATCCTGGTGGCCTACACCTCGAATTACCTGATCCGCCTTCTGCATCTGGGCGCGACGGAGTGGCGCTGGCAGGTGGGCGTGGCTGCGTTGCCGGCCCTCGGCTTCCTGGTGCTGCTCTTCGGCATTCCGCGCAGCCCGCGCTGGTCCGCATCCAGGAATCAGATCGACGAGGCTCTCGAAGTGCTCAAGCTGATGGGCGAGCCCGAGCCCGAGGCCGAACTGGCCGACATTCGCGCTGCGCTGGCAGAGGAGCACAGCTCAGCCCAGGAACCGGTCTTTCGCTGGAAGTACCGCTATCCACTGTTTCTGGCCATCAGCATCGGCGCATTCAACCAGTTGGCCGGAATCAACGCGATTCTCTACTACTTGAACGACATCTTTGCCGCGGCCGGATTCAGCCAGCTCAGCGGCGACCAGAAGGCCATCGCCATCGGCTTTACCAACCTGATCTTCACCATGGTCGGAATGAGCGTGATCGATAAGCTGGGCCGCAAGGTGCTGCTGCTGATTGGCGCGGCGGGCACGGCCAGTTGCCTGGCAGGCGTGGCCTGGATCTTCACGACGAACTCGCATCCGGGCGCGCTGGTCTGGCTGCTGATTACCTATATCGCCTTCTTTGCGCTCTCGCAGGGCGCGGTCATCTGGGTCTACATCGGCGAAGTCTTTCCCAACCACGTCCGCTCCAAGGGCCAGGGCGTCGGCAATGCCAGCCACTGGATCATGAACACCGCCATCGCGCTGACCTTCTCGGTAGTCGCCGCCAACATGGGCCGCGGCGCGCCGTTTGTGTTCTTCGCGGCGATGACGGTGTTGCAATTCGTGGTAGTGCTGTTGTTCTACCCCGAAACCAAGGGCCAGACCCTCGAGCAACTGCAGCGCCGGCTGGTGAAGGGCTGAGCAGGGAAGCGGGAATTCTTGAGCCGATCGGAGGCTCGTGCGCCGCAGAAGCAATCGGTCAAGGTATGACTATGTGCTATAGTTCATAGTGTCAGGTTGGCCATGCAAACCTACAAGTTGAAGTGGTTCGCTCGGTTTGCCCGACGCGAACAGATCGTGGACGCCAGCTTGAAGGAGGCGATTGCACGGGCCGAACTTGGCCTGATCGATGCCGATCTCGGTGGCGGCCTCATCAAGCAACGGGTTGCACAGCAGGGAAAGGGGCGGTCAGGCGGGTATCGCGTGATCGTGGCCTATCGGTCGAGGAAGCGGGCTGTGTTTCTCCTCGGCTTTGCCAAGAATGAGCAAGACAACATCGAGCCCGATGAATTGCAATCGCTACGAGAATTCGGAGAGAAGTGGCTTGCCGCAAGTTCGGCGATGATTCGTGAATCGATTGAAGATGGCGCACTTGTGGAGGTTGAGTATGACGAAAAAGAATAACCGTGTGGTGGAAATGATTCTGGAGACCGCCGGGGACATGCATCGCCTCGGTTTGCTTGATGACGAGGAATTCCAACAAATCACTGTTCGACACCTGGGTGCGCAAACGCTTCCAACAGCAGAGCCGATCAGCGCGAAGGAGATTCGCGGTTTGAGAGAAGGCGCGAAGTTGAGCCAGGCGGCGTTTGCACGCTATCTCAACCTGACGTCGGGCTACGTGTCGCAGCTGGAGCGCGGAGCCAAGCAGCCCAAAGGCCCCGCACTGGCCTTGCTCAACGTAATTCGCCGCAAGGGGTTTGAGGCGATAATGTAGCTGGAACGAATAACAACGCGCAAACGCAGAAACGCCCTGCTTCTTAAGCAGGGCGTTTCTGTTCGATATTATTGCCGGCGATCACCTAATCTCCCACACAGTCGCCCGTGCAGTACCATCGGCCCAGCGAGGCTTAACTTCCGTGTTCGGGATGGGAACGGGTGATCCCTCGCAGTATGGTCACCGGCAAATTGAGGCGTTTTCAAGGCGTTAGCCTTGAGCCGAAATCCTGAGCGCTATGCGCGAAGGACCTGCGGTTCACCTTTTTGCTTGAATGGCGCTTGGCGGGTGGTTGCCCGCAGCCGACCGCGGCGTCTACTTCCCGCTTCTGGGAGTTATCCCGGAAGCCCGTAGGAACGCGGCTGCAATCTGGCGCCAAAAACTTTGCACATCTAAAGCTGATAAAGCTATCGACTTACAAAACTTTTCGAACGAAATTGATTGGGTTACAAGGCTTGTTAGAAGAGCATCCGAGCATGTTACTGCGCGGAGTTAATTCTATGGACAAGCCGAACGGGCGATTAGTACTGGTAAGCTTCACGTGTTGCCACGCTTTCACACCCAGCCTATCAACCAGATGGTCTTTCTGGGCCCTTCAGGGAGATCTCATCTTGGGGCGTGCTTCCCGCTTATATGCATTCAGCGGTTATCACAACCGAACTTCGCTACCCAGCCGTGCCCTTGGCAGGACAACTGGAACACAAGAGGTTCGTCCATCCCGGTCCTCTCGTACTAAGGACAGCCCCCCTCAAATCTCCTACGCCCACAGCAGATAGGGACCGAACTGTCTCGCGACGTTCTGAACCCAGCTCACGTACCGCTTTAATAGGCGAACAGCCTAACCCTTGGAACCTTCTACAGCTCCAGGATGCGATGAGCCGACATCGAGGTGCCAAACCAATGCGTCGATATGAACTCTTGGCAATGATCAGCCTGTTATCCCCGGCGTACCTTTTATCCGTTGAGCGATGGCCCTTCCATACAGAACCACCGGATCACTAAAGCCTACTTTCGTACCTGCTCGACTTGTAGGTCTCACAGTTAACCACTCTTATGCTTTTGCACTCGACGACTGATTTCCAAACAGTCTGAGAGTAGCTTCGCGCGCCTCCGTTACAATTTAGGAGGCGACCGCCCCAGTCAAACTACCCGCCTAACTATGTCCCTCTCCCGGATTACGGGAGGAGGTTAGGATCACAACACTCGCAGGGTGGTATCTCACCGTTGGCTCCACCAAGTCCGAGAACCTGGTTTCAAAGCCTCCCACCTATCCTGCGCAGCAAGAATCATAACCCATAGTTAAGGTGTAGTAAAGGTGCACGGGGTCTTTCCGTCTAGCTGCGGGTAACCGGCATCTTCACCGGTACTACAAGTTCGCCGAGCAACTCGTTAAGACAGTCGTACGATCGTTACGCCATTCGTGCAGGTCGGAACTTACCCGACAAGGAATTTCGCTACCTTAGGACCGTTATAGTTACGGCCGCCGTTCACCGGGGCTTCAATTCAAAGCTTCGCTTGCGCTAACCTCTCCTTTTAACCTTCCGGCACCGGGCAGGCGTCAGCCCCTATACGTCGTTTTCGACTTAGCAGAGACCTGTGTTTTTGTTAAACAGTCGCCGTACGCGCTTCACTGCGGCCCACTTGCGTGGGCGCTCCTTCTCCCGAAGTTACGGAGCCAATTTGCCGAGTTCCTTAACGAGCCTTCACTCGAGCGCCTTTGGATATTCTCCTCGTCTACCTGTGTCGGTTTGGGGTACGGTTCCCTTTGTTCTCCTTAGAGGATTTTCTCGGCAGCGTGGAATCAGAATCGTAAGCCCCATACGGGACTGAGTTACACCTCACTGTTAAGACCCAACGGATTTGCCTATCGGATCCAGCTTACGTGCAACTACCGCAATAGCCATAGTGCGGCAACCTTATCCTTCTGCGTCACCCCATCGTCAAACGAACATTGGGAGGGACGGAATATTAACCGTCGTTCCATCGGCTACGCCTTTCGGCCTCACCTTAGGGACCGCCTAACCCTGAGCGGATTAACCTTCCTCAGGAAACCTTAGACTTTCGGCGCGGAGGGTTCTCACCTCCGTTATCGCTACTTATGCCGGCAGGGTCTCTTCGCAACGCTCCACCAGTCTTCTCAGTCTGGCTTCGACGCTGTTGAGAATGCTCTCCTACCACGCACACTCAAAAGTGTGCATTCGCTGCTTCGGTGTACAGTTTTAGCCCCGTTGTATTGTCGGCACCGGACCGCTTGACCAGTGAGCTATTACGCTTTCTTTAAAGGATGGCTGCTTCTAAGCCAACCTCCTGGCTGTCTGAGCGTTCCGACTTCCTTTCCCACTTAACTGTAACTTTGGGACCTTAGCAGGCGATCTGGGCTGTTTCCCTCTCGACGATGAGGCTTAGCCCCCACCGTCTGACTCCCGGATATGTTGTCGCTGGCATTCGCAGTTTGGTTGGATTCAGTAAGCCGGAAAGCCCCCTAGTCCATCCATCTCTCTACCACCAATGCAATTCGTCCGAGGCTAGCCCTAAAGCTATTTCGGAGAGAACGAGCTATCACGGAATTTGATTAGCCTTTCACCCCTACCCACAGCTCATCCGAGCTTTTTTCAACAAACACCGGTTCGGTCCTCCAGTGGGTGTTACCCCACCTTCAACCTGGCCATGGGTAGATCATCCCGCTTCGCGTCTATTCCTGCCAACTGAACGCCCTGTTCAGACTCGCTTTCGCTTCGGCTCGCTTACGCTTAACCTTGCTGACAAGAATAACTAGCCGGCTCATTATGCAATAGGCACGCGGTCAGGCATTCTCCTTGCGGAGCATAGCCCTCCCACTGCTTGTAGGCACACGGTTTCAGGTACTTTGCACTCCCCTCGACGGGGTTCTTTTCGCCTTTCCCTCACGGTACTGGTTCACTATCGGTCAGAGACGAGTATTTAGCCTTACGGGATGGTCCCCGTGGATTCAAGCAGGGTTTCACGTGCCCCGCCTTACTCAGGTACCCACTTCGAGTCTGGATTATTTTCGCCTACGCGCCTGTCACGCTCTATGGATCCACTTTCCTGAGGATTCGGCTAACAACCAGATTGGTAACTCTACTGTTGTGGGCCCTACAACCCCGGAGTCACCGAAATGACACCGGTTTGGGCTGTTCCGCGTTCGCTCGCCACTACTAGCGGAATCGAGGTTTCTTTCTTTTCCTTCAGGTACTGAGATGGTTCACTTCCCTGAGTTCGCTCTATCCTGCCTATGTATTCAGCAGGAAGTTCCTAGGGTTTGCCTAGGAGGGTTTCCCCATTCGGAAATCTCCGGTTATAACGCCTGTGTGCGGCTTACCGAAGCTTATCGCAGCTTGCCACGTCCTTCTTCGCCTGTCTCTGCCAAGGCATCCACCGTGCGCCCTTAGTAGCTTGACCATAGAATTAACTCCAGCGCAGGGAGCCGCGTCACCGCGGTCCTGATAAGAGATAACCTACTTAACTTCGCCTGAGATGTAATCCAGTTAATAACTCGTTATGCTCACGCACTCACCGGGTTACCACTTCGGATTACACTCCTAAAGACACTCTTCTTACATATGAACACTTGCATTCGCTGCATTGCTGCAGCCCTACAATGTGCTCGGCCTTGTATTCGCGTCACCTGGCATGATCCTCCAGCCGCTTTTAAGGGCAGCCGGTACGATAGATCATTGCTCAAGTGCGCAATTACCCAATCAATTTCGTTGTCAAACATCCAAACCATTCGACTGTTTTAGCGAACGGCCCGCCCTGAGGCGGTTGAGAAAACCTTCAAGCCAAGTCCGAAGACCTGGCCATCCTGTTTCCAGATCGGCGTCAGTTTGAATCAAGCTATTCACTAGCTAATTCAAACTGGCGGCGATCTGGAAACAGCGAATGAGAGTTTGGTGGAGCTGAACGGGATCGAACCGTTGACCCCCTGCTTGCAAAGCAGGTGCTCTCCCAACTGAGCTACAGCCCCATAGGATGGGTGCCTGCGGCAGAGTATGGTGGGCCTGGGTAGATTCGAACTACCGACCTCACCCTTATCAGGGGTGCGCTCTAACCAACTGAGCTACAGGCCCAAAAGCTAGAGACCAAGCTGGCCGGCTCCCCCGCCGCGCCTTCAACCTGAAGACCGCCGGCGGTTCTCGACTAAACCTCATTCATTGTTAAAAAGGGTTTCGAGGACAAGGTTGAACATGCTGGGAAGCTACGCTTCCCGTGACCATCGCGTGATGGCAATCAAGCAAAGAAGGCTTGTATCAGAATTCCCGCCTTCACCGTCTCGCGACGGCAACTGCAGGTTAGATGGACAAACTCATCCGGCGTGACCGAATCACTTCGGTACGCTCCGCTTTCGCGGAAGGGATGCGAATGCCATCATTTCTCTTTTAGAAAGGAGGTGATCCAGCCGCAGGTTCTCCTACGGCTACCTTGTTACGACTTCACCCCAATCATGAATTACACCTTGGACGGCTGCTTCCTTGCGGTTAGCTCACCGGCTTCTAGTGCAACCCACTTTCGTGATGTGACGGGCGGTGTGTACAAGGCCCGGGAACGTATTCACCGCGGCATTCTGATCCGCGATTACTAGCGATTCCAGCTTCACGCAGTCGAGTTGCAGACTGCGATCCGAACTGAGGCCGGCTTTTTCCGATTAGCTCCCCCTCGCGGGTTTGCGACGGTTTGTACCGGCCATTGTAGCACGTGTGTAGCCCTGGACATAAAGGCCATGAGGACTTGACGTCATCCCCACCTTCCTCCCCGTTATCCGAGGCGGTTTCGTCAGAGTGCTCAACTAAATGGTAGCAACTGAAGATAAGGGTTGCGCTCGTTGCGGGACTTAACCCAACATCTCACGACACGAGCTGACGACAGCCATGCAGCACCTATATTACGGCCCATTGCTGGGAAGGAATATTTCTACTCCGGTCCATAACATTTCGAGCCCAGGTAAGGTTCTTCGCGTTGCGTCGAATTAAACCACATGCTCCACCGCTTGTGCGGGCCCCCGTCAATTCCTTTGAGTTTCAGCCTTGCGACCGTACTCCCCAGGCGGACTGCTTAACGCGTTAGCTACGGCACGGCGGGATTGGGTACCCGTCACACCAAGCAGTCATCGTTTAGGGCTAGGACTACCAGGGTATCTAATCCTGTTTGCTCCCCTAGCTTTCGTGCATCAGCGTCAGTTATGGTCCAGTGAGCCGCTTTCGCCACAGGTGTTCCTTCCGATATCTACGCATTTCACCGCTACACCGGAAATTCCACTCACCTCTCCCATACTCAAGCCCGGCAGTTTCCCTTGCAGTCTATGAGTTGAGCCCATAGATTTCACAAAAGACTTACCAAACCGCCTACGCACCCTTTACGCCCAATAATTCCGAACAACGCTTGCCCCCCTCGTATTACCGCGGCTGCTGGCACGAAGTTAGCCGGGGCTTCTTCTTCCGGTACCGTCATTATCGTCCCGATCGAAAGGAGTTTACGTACCGAAGTACTTCATCCTCCACGCGGCGTTGCTGCGTCAGGGTTTCCCCCATTGCGCAAAATTCCCCACTGCTGCCTCCCGTAGGAGTCTGGACCGTGTTTCAGTTCCAGTGTGTCCGTGCGCCCTCTCAGGCCGGATACCGATCACTGTCTTGGTGGGCCATTACCCCGCCAACTAACTAATCGGCCGCGACCCCCTCCTGAAGCGAATTGCTCCTTTGACCCGTAGGTGTTATGCGGTATTAGCTAAGGTTTCCCTCAGTTATCCCCCACTCCAGGGTAGGTTAGTCACGTGTTACTCACCCGTGCGCCACTTTACTCAGGTATTGCTACCCTTTCTCGTTCGACTTGCATGTGTTAGGCACGCCGCCAGCGTTGATTCTGAGCCAGGATCAAACTCTCGTTTGAAACTGTTTGTCGGCTCTCCTCTGACGGAGGTCAGCGAGAGACCGACGGCATCTGCACATCTGTAACCGGCGAACCGGAAAACAGGGTGCATGCAGATGCGCTTACCTTGTGAGAATGATCAAGCCAAACTCGATCACATCTCACGACTGGCATGTTCAACCAATTTGTCAAAGATCCTTGAGGGTGGTCCGCCTGAGCGGTACCCTTTTGGATCGAGGCCCAGGCTGTTACGCCAAGGTGTCCTCGAACTTGTTGCGCTCGCTCGATTTCTGCACTTTACAGCAGTCCTCAGCGTTTTTGCGCGAACCTTCTAAAGTTATCGAAGTTTCTCTCTCCTGTCAAGGCTTATTTTTCAAGCCCGCCACGAAGGAAATTTCTCCGTTCAGAAGCTACGCACAGCGCAAAATATCAAACAGCGACCAGCAAAAAATCTGCCCGAGCCGCTAGGGCTCACAGGAGATCAACTCCTGGGTCTTGCAATGGCTTGTTCTCTCTAGGGATTCCCTACAGCGGCTCAGGGGCTCTTGCCTCACCTGACCCAGCGAACTAGCTTACCGGTTGGCTTCCCACATCCCAAGTAGGGCAGGACTAACTACCAACGGGCGTTCCACTGCTCATCTGCAACTTTCAAAGAGTAGCATAAGCAACTCTCGTTTGCAAGCGGCGAGCGGTTAAACCGTCTCCACCTCGTTGCAACTTTCCGAGAATAGCAACCCTCCCCGGAGAAAGCAAGCAAGCAGGCCTGTGGAAAGACGACTGTTTCTGTGGGAAACGTCTTGGTTCAGAGCCCGTGTTTGGGGATTAACCCTAAATCTGTCAATCCGTTCACGAAGAATTGCATGGCCAGGGCCACCAGCAGCAATCCCATGATTCGGACCAGAATTCGGATGCCCGTCTCGCCCATCACCTGGCGAACGCGGCCCGCGCCGGCAAGAACCCAATAGCTGATCAGGCAGGTGAACGTGATGGACCCCAGAATCGCGCCCATTTCCCAATGAAAAATCGAGGGCACCTGGCCCACCAGAACCATGACCGACGAGATGGCGCCGGGGCCGGCCAGCATGGGGATGCCGAGGGGCACAATGCCGGCGTCTTCCTTGGCTGCGGCCTCCTCGGTGTCGCCGAGAGCTTCCTGCGTGGGAGAACGCTTCGCCTCCAGCATGTCCAGGCCGATCAGCAGCAGAATCAGGCCGCCCGCCACTTCGAATGCCGGCAAAGTAATCCCGAACATGCGGAAGATGAGCTGGCCGCCCAAGGCAAAGCTGGTGAGCACAATGAAGCAGGTGATGCATGCCTTGCGCGCCATGCGCTTGCGGCGCGCCGGGTCGGCGCTCTCCGTGATGGCAAGAAACGACGGAATCGCTGCGAAGGGATCAACGAGAAAGAAGATGGAGCTGAGCGCCAACACGGAAAAACGCACCAGCGGAGTCGAGCTCAGCTCACTCAGCGCCACCTCTGCTGGATTGGTCCACATCACTTCTTGAGGCTAGACGATTTCTTCAACCACCGCCACCCCACAAAGCAGGGGCCGCTATTCGCCCGCCGTGGCGGCAGCGGCGCCGGCCAGCACAATCGGCGCGGTGGGCGTTGCCGAACCCGCGGCCTTCTCGATGGTTACGCCGAATGCCTTGGCCTCCACTCCGCTCGGGATCACTGGCAGCAGCACGCTGGCGCTGCCGGTCGCGTCGGGCCGGAACAACCCCGCTGGGATCGGGTCGCCGCTGACCGGAATCACCCACAGTTCATACGTCTTGTCGACGGCGATCAGCTTGAGATTGTTTGCCTGGAAGAGCAGGCTGCCGCTTTCCGCCATATAGAGGACGCGACCCGCTGGTTGCGGCGCAGTCTTCGCAGCCGTCAACACAACGCGCTGCGCGGAGTGCGATGTCAAAACATCGAGCACGCGCTTGGCCTGCGCGGTTTCCGCTTTCAGTGCTGCAACCTTGCTGGATTCATCGTGCACTTGACTGTTGAGCGCGCCGATCTTCCCGTTGAGTGTGTACGCGAAGATCGCCAGCCCAGCCGCAACGGCCCACGGAACAAGGCTCCAAATCGGAAACGTATGGACCTTCGCTGGCTTTTCAGCCGGCGCCGGCTTTGCGGAGTAGGCATCCTCAGCCACGCGATCGAGGAAGCGCTGCCGTGCGCCCGTGGGCAGAGGATGCTGCGGCAGGCTCAATCCAACCATGGCCACATCGCCCGAAAACGCGGCAAGCTGCTCGCGACACTCGACGCACTGCGCCAGGTGCACGCGCACCGCGGCGGACACTCCTTCAGGCAGAGCGCCAAGGGCGAGCAGCGCCAGATCTTCCGGCGAAATGTGTTTTTTGGTCTTCATGCCGCAAGTGCCTTTCGCAAACCAATCAACGCCAGCCTGATTCTGGTCTTCACCGTGCCCAGCGCGTCTCCCGTTCGCTCCGCGATCTCGGAGTGGCTCAGGCCCTCAAAGTATGCCAGCTCGAGCGATTTCTGTTGTTCCAGCGGCAGATTCTTCAATACGCCGCGCACCTTCTCCATCAGCAAATTCCGTTCCGTTTCTGATGCCAGGTTGGACCTGGCCACCAGCACAACATCGTCCGGCGAATCGGTTGGTTTTCTGCGCCGCACCTGGTCAATGGCGCGGTTGCGCGCCAGCACCAGCAGCCATCCGGCCAGCGAGCCGCGCCCCTCGACAAAACCATCGGGCCTTTTCCAGAGTTGGAAGAAGACTTCCTGCATCACATCTTCCGCCTGGCCCGAGTCTTTGAGCACCCGCAACGCCACCGAGTACACCATGCCTCCGTAACGATCGAAGATTTGTGCCATAGCCTGTCGATCGCTCTGTCGCACGCGATCGAGCAACAAGGCATCGCTCGGTTCATGATCGTTATGAAGAGTACGCTCGAAGGCCATGATTGGATTGGAGAGCCGGTGTTCGTTATGGAAACAGCTACTCTTATACTCTCTGCCGATTGGCCAGTCCAGAATGAAACAGTCTTGCGTACGGCAGATCACTCGTGAAACCCAAGAGGCTTCCGCGGAGTTTTCTCGAAGGAACTTGAACACGGGACCATCGGTTGCGCCGCCAACTTCTGTACGGGACAAGAGCCTCTTTGGATCTGTGCGTGGCGGGAGATGATTGATCGAGTTGAGCCCGCATTCTTGTTGCGGTCAGGGAACCAACCATACCCGCGTCCCACTACAATCATCTCTTGCTGGCTCCTGACCAACGCGATCGAATTGACGTGGTGCTGGTTTCACCGCGCAACCCCCTCAACATTGGAGCAGTAGCGCGCGCCTTGGCCAACTTTGGATTTGCGCAGCTCAAGGTGGTTGCGCCCTTTGAAGCGCACTGGCGCGAGGCGCGTTCAGCCGTCGGAGCGCCGGAGCTGCTTGCCGCTGCGACGGAGACCGCGAGCGTGGCCGACGCAGTGGCCGATTGCACGCTGGTGGTGGGCACCGGAACCCTCACCTATCGCAAGCCGGAACAGCCGGTGGTTTCCCTGCCCAACCTCTCACCCCTGGTGGAGCGGGAATTGAAGCGCGGCGGCCGCGTGGCCCTGGTCTTCGGTCCGGAAAAGCACGGCCTCACGCGCGAAGACCTTTCCTACTGCCATATCCTCGTCGAAATCCCTACCGATCCGCGGCAGCCCTCGATGAATCTGGGCCAGGCGGTTGCAGTTTGCTTGTACGAGCTGTCCTCGTGGGCATCGGAGCCGGAGAAATCCGAGGCAGATGAGAGACCGGCAGCCCCATCGGCCGACCTGGATCTTCTAGCCGGCGTAGTCGAGGAGGCGATGCTCGCCGCCGGTTACTCCCCGCGCACCATGCAGCCGGCCAACCGCCACGATCTGCGCCTGCTTCTGCGCCGGCTCTCGCCGTCAAAGAAGGATGCGAGGCGGATACTGGGGCTGTTCCGCCGCATTTTATGGCGATTGAACCGAGGAACGGGGGAGGCCGATGAGGAATGATCGGATTCGCCCGTGCAGAAACGGGAGCGAGCGTCCTTCAACACGGCCTGTGTGAGCGGGCGCACGAATCTTTTTGCGCCTATGGAACAAAATCCTGTTAGAGTGGCGCACAAAGGTTCTGACATGCTTATCCTTCCTGTTTTCCTGCGCAAAGTGTCTTCCTTTGCAGAGATTTCCCGTTTCCGCACCATCGCCGTTTGCTGCGCGGGGTTGCTGGCGCTGTGTCTGGCGGCTCATGCACAGGAGCCCGCTCCCGCCACGCCCCCTCCAACCACCACTCCAGCGACAGCCCCTGCACCGGCGACGACACCTGCAGCGACACCCGCGCCAGACGCGACCGGGACGCTCGCAACCGCACCCGCGGATTCAGCGCAGCAGCCGGCCGCGACACCGGCTACGCCTGCCCCTGCACCGGCGGTTGTAAAGGCCGAGCCACCCCAGGCGCCCGGCATCACCGAAGAAGAGCTGAAGCAATTGCTGGTGGGCAAGCCTCTCTACCTGCGCGGCGGATACCTCGACAACAGCCTCAGCTTCAGCGAGCACGGCACTCTGATCGGCCATTCGCCGCAGGGGTCCTACACGCTCAGCGCCATCCAGGTTGACCGCGTGCGCCTCACCAAGCACAAAGTCGAGTTGGAAGGCGCGCGCTATGGATTGCACTTTCTGGGCGCGCTCCCCTACGAGGACCCCACCAAGGCGTTGGATCGCGTGAAGATTACCCCGAAGAAAAAGGTGGTCAAAATCACCATCGACCGGGAACTGGTGGTGACGCCGAAAAAGAAAAAAGAGGTCGCAAAGGGCAAAGATCTGAAGGCTAAAAGCGCCGCTTCGGCGCCGGTTCCCGCAGCAGCCGCGACAGCCCCAGCCAGCGCTTCACCGCCAGCACTGACAGAAACCGACAGCGTTACGGCGGCGCCTGCGACGCCCCAGAATTCCCAGCCTGCCGCCACAACTACAGCGCCGGCCGAGCAGGCCGCGGCGACACCGGCATCGCCTGCCGCGGCTTCAGCCCCAAAGGAAATGAGCGCCGAAGACGAAGCCAAGGCTGAGATGGCCGCTGCTCCCGTCGAAGAGCGTCCGGCTGACCCATCCAGCGTCACCACGACAATTTCCCCTGCTCACGCCACCAAAGTGCTCAAAGACGCGCTCGACAAGATCTTCGCCCCCGGCCTTGACGACCGGATGATGGCGGCGATGCCCAACTTCTGGAAGCTCTACTACCAGGCGGTGGCCGCCAAGAGCGATTACCGGCCCGCCGACCCGAACGTCCTGCGCCAGAGCACGGTCGACAAGAAGGCGGTGCTGGTCACCAATTTCGTGCCGGAATCCAATGAGTGGGCGCAGGCCAGCGGCATCGCCGGACCCGCTCTGTACCATGCCGTGATCGGTATTGACGGCAAACCCGCCGAGATCGCGGTAGCCAGGCCTATCGGCTTCGGCCTCGACGAGAACGCCGTGGCAGCGATTAGCAGAGCCACCTTCGAGCCCGCCATCAAAGACGGCAAACCGGTTCCCGTTTTGCTGGACCTTTACGTGTCGTTCCGCATTTATTCAAAGAGGACCGCCGTCAGCGGCAAGCAGGAGACGGAAGATAAGGCCGCATCGCAGCTTCCCGGCCCTTACACCGCGCGCGCGCAGCACCAGTAATCAGGCTGTATCTGTCGATACACCCTACAGCCTGCTGAAAAGCCCCGAGACCGATGTAGATGTGCGAAAGGGCACGACTTCCCGGGGTCCCCGGCGACAGGTCTTCGTCGCTGGGGTGGCTTGAGTCGTGCCGCAAGACTCCTAATATGAGAGAGATGGGGCTTTAGCCCCATGTCGCTGATTCCTGGGTTTGCTGTCCCATGGGGCCTTTCTCGGAAATCTGAAAGACGTCTCCGTCGATACAAACTATGCATCCGGAATGGGTTGCCAAAGCTCCACGCGATTGCCTTCCGGGTCCCAGATCCAGGCGAATTTGCCGTAGGCTTGGTCATCGCGCTTGGGATCGATGCGCACCTCTGCAGCGGTAAGCTGCTCCAGCAATGCATCAAGATCGTCCACGCGAAAATTCAACATCGCCTGCTGCGCCCCATCGCCAAATTTGCTTGTGTCTGTCGGAAAATGCGCAAACACAGTCATACCGGTCGACTCCGGCCCGTCGAACGCCAGATATGCGCTGCCCAGCGAGGGAATGCCCAGGTGTTGTGCGTACCAGGCTGACAGCTTCTCCGGGTCCTGCGCCTTCAGAAAAACCCCACCCATTCCCACCGCTTTCGCCATGGTTATTCCTCCAGTCGAATTATCTCTTCCAGTTTTGGCTTGTGCTTGATCTCCCGGCCCGTTTTGGGCTCGGTGGAGAGCACGCGCGCGGGTTTAGGCTGGCCCACACGTTCGCGGGCGTTGGCCTTCACGGCCTTGGTGGCCGAAAATCGGGTTGGCTTGCGTTTCGCCATGCCAAGGATGAGTATGGAATAGATTGAACCGGAGCGAAAGCCCCTTGCGTCAGGTTTCTTGCCCGATTCAGCGGCGTGAAGCCCCCGCGGGCGGGAGTTTGCGAGCGGGGTGCGGTTCCGGAGGGCTGAAACATCATGGAAGAGCGCGAATTTTTCAACGAGACGACGGAACTACGGAAGCACACAATCACATGCCCCAAGTGCGGGCAGCCCGGCGAATACCAGGTGAGCTGGGTGGTCAGGCGCAAGCGTGCGCAACTGCCCCGCAACGCCGACGAGCGCGACCGCGCCCGCTTCGCCAAGGCCCAGTCCTACATGGTGCGCCGCGACGACAAGCTGGCCTGCGCCAACGTCCGCTGCCGCAAGCCGTTTGAGATCACGCAACTGCAGACGATCGCGTTTTTGTCGGAATGAACCTTGCCTCAACCGCCGCCACGCCACAGCGAGCCTCCCGCGAGCACCCGCTCCACGCGGTGGGCTGGCGTTCGCGACCCGGCCTGTGATTGAATTGAACTTGTGAGCGGGTTGGCCCACGGTCAACCTCGCTCGCCCGCCCGAAACACAGGAGACACTCGATGGCAAATTCCCTGCTTCCCCCCGAAGAGCGCAACCTGACTCCAGACCAGGTGGAGGCACTCGACAAACGCCGCGATCTGGGCCACACCTTTTTGGTCATCGCGGGCCAGTTTGCGGTCATCGCCGCCATCCTGCTGCTCTGGGTTGGCCAGGACCTCACCTACTCGCCGGGCTGGGCGCATCCCATCGCCTACTACTTCGCCCTCGCCATCGCCATCATCGTGGTCTTCGGCATTACCGGCATCGCTCTGCGCAAGGGAACCCCGCGCATCGACTGACGTGAAGCCGCACCCAGACTCCAGATTGAAAGTCGCAGCTTCCCAAAGAACTTCGCCTTGGGTGCGCACTGTATCAGAGCACGACTTTACAGGCTGCGCAAAAACCCATTTCGGGCTGGCTTTGTAACCGGGCACGACTTCAGTCGTGCCGCAACCAGCTTTTAAATGAGAGAGATGGGGCTTTAGCCCCATCCCGCGGATGAGCGGGTAATCTGCCCATTGGGGCCGTGCCATCCAACTGAGACCTTCGCTAACCTCGCTTCGCTTCACCCCTCTTCGGGAAGGAACGTGCACGCATGGTGACAAACAGCGGTTCTCACAAAGCCGAATCGGCATCTCCATCGCCCAACGCGAAGCCTGCCGTAAAAACTGCCCAGCTAGCCGACTGGCGCGTAGAAATGCTGGCCCGCCTCCGCGCCCTGATCCTGGAAGCCGACCCCCAGATCGTCGAGGAATGTAAGTGGAAGAAGCCATCGAACCCCGCGGGAGTGCCTGTCTTCTATAGGAACGGGATCATCTGCACCGGCGAGACCTACAAAAGCGCCGTCAAGTTGACCTTCGCCAAGGGCGCCGCGCTCCCTGACCCGGCGGGCCTCTTCAATTCCAGCCTCGAAGGCAATGTACGTCGCGCCATCGACTTCCACGAAGGCGACAAGGTGAATGAGGAAGCGCTGAAGGCGCTCGTTCGCGCTGCCGCTGCCCTGAACACTCCCTAAGGTCCAGGACTCCAAGTTCGCTATCGCCCCTCAGGAATGTGTTGGGGGGCGGCCCGCATCTACCCCCGGCCAAGATGCAGGGGTGCCCCATGTCTCGCCCTTTGGAGACATGGGACTACCCCACCGCAGATGGACGTCCCGGAGGGACAGGACGATATTAGCCCAGGGCAAGCGACGCGCAGCCCTGGGAACGCATCCCCATCGAACTCTCGCGTCCTGGAGGGACGCGGTGAATTTCCCGCAAAGCCTCGTGCCATCGGCCTCGATCTTGAGACTTGGCGAGCTGACAGCCACAGCCGTTCCCACTGCTTGTCAATCCCCCATTCCTCGTAGCTTCGAGCTATCTCCCTTATTAGCAGCGACTTGCGCCGACACCCCTTTGCCGATTATTTCTCTCAATCCGCTAGCCTGTAGTTGAGTGTCATTTTCCTGTGCGCAGACCCGCCGCCGCATCTCGCTTGGGCTCGGCTTCGCGCACGGCTCCGCGTAAGTTCTCCGTTTTCAGAAATTTGGCTTCCAAGTTCCTGAAAAAAAGGTGCTTACGACAGGCGCCTCCGCCAACCCGTTGAAAACACACAGCTTGCCCCAAACACCCAGGGGGGGTACCCACAGGAAAAGACTTCATGATCGCCGAATGTGGTCCCGGTATGCCCAGCGGACTCCATTGCCAGTCGCCCGCCATGCGCGGCAGCTCCTTCTGCTACTTCCACGCCCGCCCCCAGCGCCCGGCTCGACAGCAAAGGCACTCAGAACCTCCTCCACCGAACCATGCAGGCCCTTGCCGGCGGCCATATCGGCGCCCGCCGCGCCGCTGTCCTCCTCTACGGTATCCAGATGTCCTCCGGCCACTCGCCACAGATTCCGTTCTTGGAGCCCTAGTCCTGGAGCCCCGGCCCGGTTTTCGAATTCACCTGTCCTTTGGTGGGCGGATGGTCCCCAGTGCTACCCACAACCGTCCGCTGCGGTGTAGCCTTGAATTTGCCGATGGCTGCCGCTTCCCCAACTCTTTCCTCTTCAACGACGCCCGCTCAGCGGCTGACCGACAGCCACGGGCGCGTCATTCACGATCTGCGCGTCTCCATCACCGACCGCTGCAACTACAAATGCGTCTACTGCCGCACGGGTGAAGTGGGCGCGCAATATCCCGAGCTGGGCATCGACGAATACCTGCGCCTGATCAAGCTGTTTGTGGACCTCGGAATCACCAAGGTCCGACTCACCGGCGGGGAACCGCTGCTGCGCCGCGGCCTGGTTGAGCTGGTTCAGGAACTGGCGCGGCTGCGCACTGTCGAAGGCGAGACGCTGGACCTGGCGCTCACCACCAACGGCCACCTGCTCGACGGCCTGGCCGCTCCGCTGAAAGCCGCCGGGCTGAACCGGGTCACGGTCAGCATGGACGCCGTGGATGCCGCGACCTTTGAGCGGATCACCCGCGTTCCAGGCAGTTTTGAAGCGGTGCTGGGAGGCATTCGCGCCGCCCGCGCCGCCGGTCTTGCGCCCGTCAAGATCAACTGCGTGCTGCTGCGCGGCTTCAACGACGGCCAGATCGAGGGCTTTGCCCGTTTTGCGCGAGAACAGGACGTTGTGGTGCGGTTCATCGAGTTCATGCCGCTCGAAGAGGGCCGCCTGTGGACGCCGGAAATCGTGGTGCCGCTCAAGGAAATTGTGGAACGCATCGGCCGGGTGCTGCCGTTGGTGGAAATGCCTCCCCGCGAGCCGAGCGAGACAGCGCGCCGTTACACTTTCGAAGACGGGCTGGGCGAGATCGGCATCATCGCCCCGGTGAGCCAGGCCTTCTGCGGAGCCTGCAGCCGCGTGCGGCTAACCTCCGACGGCAAAATCCGCACCTGCCTCTTCTCCCAGGTGGAGCACGACCTGTATGGCCGCTTGAGAGCCGGCGCCACGAACGCCGAGCTGAGCGCCTATATTGTCCAAACCGTGCAGGCCAAGGAAGCCCGCCATCACATTGGCGAACCGGGATTTCTGAAGCCTTCGCGGTCGATGGTCCACATCGGCGGCTGATTGAAAGCCCCGCACGGTCAGCACAGTTTCAGACAATGCGTGGCCCTTGCACATACTTTCTCCAACCGCCCAGATAAGTAATCTCTTGCGCTCCCGCAATCCCCGCGGGCTCGCAAAGGAATCCTTTCACCGTCGCGCCGTCTGCAAGCCGCAACGTGCCCAGCGACAGCGGCGGCGGAATCGCGTTCAGAAAGCTGCCCACCGTGTCCTCCGGCATGGCCCAGACTTCAACTTCGATGCCCTCGCCACCGAATCCCGGAACATAGACCAGGCCAGGTTTGGGCGGCGTGGTGTTGGGCACCGCGTAGAGCCTGTAGTCCCCGTGCGTGCGTGTGGCGCGCACCAGCCGCGCCTTCCGCTGTGTCATCTGCCAGTTGAGCGGCTGGCCGGTGAGATGCGCACCGACGACCGCCATCAGGATGCAGCCATGCGGAGCAGGCGTCGCGGCCATCGCGGGCGTGTCGGCCAGTTTGCGCTTCGACCCACCCAGCGTAGTCGCCAGGCTGCGATGAAGGCGGTCAGCAACCTGCAACAGTCCATCGTCGGTGAAAGCTTGGCCGATGAGCGAGGCACTGAAGGGCAGGTCATTGGCCTTGAAACCCGCGGGGACTGCGACTGCGGCCAGGTCGAGCAGGTTGACGAAGTTGGTGTAGTAGCCAAGATTGCTGTTCAGTTCCAGAGGCGCCTGTTCGACCTGCGCGATGGTGTAATGGGTGGGCGCGGTGGGCAGCAGCAGGAAGTCGGCCTGCTCCCAGACGCCAGCTGTCTCACGCCGCAAAGCCTCGAGCGCGTAGGCCGCATTGAAGGCTTCGACGGCGCTGAAGCGGCCGGCGCCCGCAATGATGCCGCCCACGGTTGGCTCCATCGCGTCAGGATGTTCGTTGAGAAAGCTCTTCAACGCCGCCAGCCTTTCAGCGACCCAGGGGCCGCTGTAGAGCAGGCTGGCCGCCTTGCGGAACGGCTCGTAGTCGAAGCGCACCGGCTCACCGCCGAGAGCTGCGAGTGCCTCGACTGCAACATCGAATTGCGCTCGCGCTGGTTCGTCGCCAAAGAATTCCAGACTGGATTCTGTCGGCACGCCAAAGCGAAAAGCCACGCCTGGCGCGGCCCAGGGCGCTGCGCCTTGTCCGGGAACCGGAACACGGGAGTACGAATCGGCGGCGTCGAAGCCGCGCGCCACTGCGAAGACGCGCGCTGCGTCGGCGCAGGTCTCCGCAAAAATGGAGACGCAATCCAGCGTGCGGCAGGCGGGCAGCAGTCCGCTTGTGCTGATCCATCCGCGTGACGGCTTCAGGCCCACCAACTGGTTGAATGCCGCTGGAACGCGCCCCGAGCCTGCAGTGTCAGTCCCAAGCGAGAAACTCACGAGGCCACGCGCGACGGCCACAGCGGAGCCAGAGCTCGACCCCCCGGAGATGTACGCAGGATCAAAGATGCTGGAGCAGACGCCGTAAGGCGAACGAGTTCCCACCAGACCGGTGGCGAATTGATCCATGTTGGTTTTTCCAATCAGGATCGCGCCCGCATCGAGCAGCCGCTGCACAGCCGTCGCCGTCCCATCTGCAAGATGCGAAAACGCTGGGCAGGCAGCAGTCGTTCGCAGTCCCTCCACATCGAAGTTGTCCTTCACTGCGAAGGGAATTCCAAACAGCGGCAGTGTATCTTCAGAGGCTGCGGCCTCGAGTTCCGCGGCGCGCAAGAGATTGCGCTCCTTGGGTACCGGCGCGATCCACACAGGTTGCTCGCGTTGCTCGGCGATTGCGGCGTAGATCTGCTCCACCAGCGCGGTCGGCGTCAGCGTTCCAGTGCGGTATGCGCTCAACAAGGCCGTAATGTCCACGGTTCACTCCCTCTTGCCGGATGGCCTTTCCAATTCTTCCGAGTGAGATCGAATCGGCTCACCTCACGCGGAGAATCGCGAGCTGCTGGCCGGCGCTCACCATTTGTCCACTCTGGCAGAGAATCTTCTCGACGACCCCGTCCGCAGGGGACCCGATCGTCATTTCTGTCTTCATCGCATCCAGCACAATCAGCTTTTCTCCCGCCTTAACGCGCTGCCCCTGCTCCACGGGAATTTGAAAGACACTTGCCGTCATGGGCGCGCTCACCGCCTCGCAGCCCTCGGGGACTTCGTGCTCCTGCCGATCGAAGTCGGGCATGTCCGGCAGGCCTGCGACTTCAAGCTGCCCATTGATGCGCCAGCGCTCGCGCTCTTTATCAAACGCCTGTCTCTGGCGGGTTTTGAAGGCCGCAATCTCCGGCTGAATCGAATCGAGAAATCCCTGGTAGCGAATCAGATTGAAATCAGCCTCTTCGGTTCTTAATTCAAATGCGCCATGCAGAATGTCGCGGCGCAGGTCCTGCAATTCTTCGGTAGATACAGGATAGAAACGGATCTGATCGAAGAAGCGCAGTGACCACGGGAGCCCGGCGGCAAATGTCTTTGTAGTCCGATAGGTATTCCAGACCTGCACGGTGCGGCCCACTAATTGATAACCGCCCGGCCCCTCCATGCCGTACACGCACATGTAGGCGCCGCCGATGCCCACCGCGTTCTCTGGCGTCCAGGTGCGCGCGGGGTTGTACTTGGTGGTCACGAGACGATGGCGCGGATCCACGGGCGTAGCCACCGGGGCTCCCAGGTACACATCGCCCAGACCAAGCACCAGGTAGCTGGCTTCGTAGACAATGCGGTGCACATCGTCGACTGAATCGAGCCCGTTGATGCGGCGAATGAATTCGATGTTGTCCGGGCACCATGGTGCATCCGGCCGTACTGACTGCATGTACTTGGCCTGCGCCAACTGCGTCGCCGGATCGTTCCACGACAGCGGCATGTGCACGATGCGCGAGGGCACCGTGATGTCGGGCTGCTCGGGGATCTCGCGATCCAATGCATCCAGCGCACCAAGAAGCTCTTCGCGGTGCAGACGTCGATTGTCGAAGTGAATCTGCAGCGAGCGCACGCCGGGAGTGATATCGATGATGCCGGGCAGAGAAGCGACGCGCAGCTTGCTCTCCAGCAGATGCACGCGCAGGCGCAAGCCTAGATCGAGCACTCGACTGCCGTACTCAACAAGAAGGTACTTGTCGCCGTCGGCTCGATAGACCGTGGCTGGCTGCCGTGTCTCCACGCTTTTCAGGATCGCCGGTTCAGGCGTGCCCGACACGGGCAACGCAGGCAGGCTTCCTTCAAGCGTTTCAATTGCGCGATCTGTCGCGGTTTCAAGCGCGGCGGCCTGGTCCAAAGTCAGACGGCGAAACTGCACCGTATCGCCGGCCTTGAGCTGGCCCAGCTTCCACCGCTCAGCTTCGACCGTTACCGCAGGGCAGACGAATCCGCCCAGGCTGGGTCCATCGGGCCCCAGCAGAATGGGCATATCGCCGGTGAAGTCGATGGAGCCGATGGCATACGCGTTGTCGTGGATGTTGGAGGGATGAAGTCCCGCCTCACCTCCGTCCTTGCGAGCCCACTCAGGCTTGGGTCCTACGAGGCGCACGCCGGTGCGATCCGACTGGTAATGCACGCGCCACTCGGTCGAGAAGAGCATTTCAATATCGCCGGCAGTGAAGAACTCCGGCGCAGTGTGCGGCCCATAGAGTATGCCAATCTCCCAATGGCGGGCATACACAGGAGTCAATCCGGCAGGGAGCCTGCGCTCCGGCTGTGTCGCTCCAGCACCAAGCAGATGAATTACATCGCCAGCGCACAGCGCGCGTCCGGCGTGGCCGCCGAATTTGCCCAGCATGAATGTGCCGCGACTGCCAAGGAACCGGGGAGCGTCAATGCCGCCGGCGATGGCGATATAAGTGCGCGCGCCCGCGCCCTGCACGGCGCCGAATTGCAACGTACTTCCTGCCGTAACGCGAAGGCTCTCCCCCAGTGGAGCCGCAGCGCCGTTGAGCTTCGCGCTCATATCCGCGCCGGTGATCGCCACAACGCAATCGGAATCGAATCGCAGGCGCGCGCCCAGCGTGGTCATCTCCAGTGCGGCGGCATCGGGCGCATTGCCCACAAGGCGGTTGGCCAACCGGAAGGCGAGAGTATCCATCGGCCCCGAAGGCGGCACACCGACATGCCAGTAGCCAAGCCTTCCGGGATAATCCTGCACAGTGGTCTGCGTTCCGCCCTCAATTACCTCGAAAGCCTGCCTGCTCACCGTGAACCCGCCGAGAAATGCCGTCGTGATCGCTCCGGAAATAAATGTCTCTGAAGCCGCCACCGCGCGCAGATAGCGCAGGTTCGTTTCCGTTCCATCAATGGTGCATTGAGCTAATGCGTTCTGCAGGCTCGCTACCGCTTCGGCCCGATTCGCGCTTGTCACAATGATTTTTGCAATCATCGGATCGTAAAACGGAGTGACCTCGGTGCCGCTCTCGACCCAGGTCTCCACGCGCGCCACGTTGATCGAAGGAAACACAACCTGCGACAACCTGCCGGGCGCGGGCTGAAAGTTCTTCGCGGGATCTTCGCAGTAGATGCGAGCTTCAATGGAACATCCGTGCGGCTCCCCCGCAAGGCTCATCAGGGGCGGCAGCTCGCCCGCGGCCTCCTCGATCATCATCTCGACCAGGTCCAGCCCGGTGACCTGCTCGGTGACGCCGTGCTCCACCTGCAGGCGGGTATTCACCTCAAGAAAGTAGTACTCGCGCGTCTCGGTATCGTAGAGAAACTCGACCGTCCCCGCCGACGCATAGTGGACGGCATTGCCCAGAAGCTCCGCCGAATACTTCATGGCTTGAGCGGTGGCCGCATTCAGTCCGGGGACAGGTGTCTCTTCGATGACCTTCTGATGACGGCGCTGCGCCGAGCAGTCGCGCAAGCCCAGCGTGAGTATGCCTCCGTTGCCATCTCCGAATATCTGCACTTCAACGTGCTTAGCGCGCGTGATAAATCGCTCCAGATAGACGCTGCCATCGCGAAAGCTATTGCGACTCAACCGCACTACGGTTTCATAGGCCGCGCGCAATTCATCGGGAGAATTGCAAACGCGCATGCCGATGCCGCCGCCGCCCGCAGAGCTCTTCAGCATCACCGGATAGCGGAGTTGCTCTGCCAGCGTCAGCGCTTCGTCAAGATCCTTCAGCACACCGGTTCCGGGCAGCAAGGGAACGCCGCACTGTTCCGCGAGAGCACGCGCTGTGTGTTTCAGCGCAAAGGCCTCGATATGCTCGACCCTGGGGCCAATAAAGACGATGCTGCGCCGCGCGCACTCGCGCGCAAACTCAACGTTCTCGCTGAGAAATCCGTATCCTGGGTGAATGGCCTGCGCGCCTGTCGCTTCAGCGGCAGCTAGAATGCGATCAATGGAGAGATAACTCTGATTGGCGGGCGAGGGCCCGAGAAAAACGGCCTCGTCTGCATCGAGCACTGGGCGTGCATCGCGATCCGCCTCGGAATACACGCTCACCGAGGAGATGCTCATCTTCCTCAGTGTTCGAAGGATCCGGTTGGCGATCGCGCCCCGGTTGGCGACCAGGACCTTACTGAACATTCGTATCCCAAACCAGAATCTGCACCGGCGTCGGATTGTACCCGTTGCATGGATTGTTCAACTGCGGGCAGTTGCTGATGACCATCAGCGCATCCATCTCGGCACGCAGTTCGACGTACTTTTCCGCTTCCGAGACGCCGTCTTCAAAGGTCAAGCCGCCATCCGGTGTCACCGGCACATTCATGAAGAAGTTGATGTTGCTGGCGATGTCGCGCTTTTCAAGTCCGCGTCCCCACTGCTGAATGCCCTTCATGAAGCTTTGCCGACAGGCATGCATATGACCCATCTTGAGGTCATAGCGCACCATGTTGCTTTCGGTGGCGCATGCTCCACCAAGCGTGTCGTGCCGGCCGCAGGTGTCGGCCGTGATGGTCAAGAGTACGTTGCCGTTGGATGAGATCAGGCGAGTGCCGGTGGTGAGGTAAATGTTGCCCTGCTCGCGAATTGTGTCTTGCGCGCTGTAGCGGTCCGCATAGTCGTGGGCGTTGTAGAAGAGCGTATCGACGGCCTGGTTGCCTTCAAGATCGACGATACGCACAACCTGGCCCTTCCATATTTCAAGCAGAAATGGGTCACCGGCCTCCACCACAAAACTGCGCAGGGCGTCCGAGGGCAACAATTGACTAGATTGCAGAATTGATGTCGACACGTTTCAGTCCTCGCCGTTAGAGGAAAAATAACTCAGTCAGAATAAAACCGCGGGCGTTCTCGCTACAGAGCATCCGGCATGGATCGTTGGTGCGCGCCGGGGAAACCCTGGAGATGCTCAATTCTACTGGGCGCGGCTTGTATTCACTGCCCGGATCCAGAGGGTGTTGACAGGTATTCAAGATCACCAGAACATTCATCTCCGCGCGCAGTTCCACATAGCTCCCTGGGAGCGAATTCTTCGGGACGTAAGACAGACTGCCCGTCTCATCCACAGTCACCTTGCTGAAGAAATTGACCGTGGCATGCAGGTCGCGCGCCCCCATGCCATACTTGCCCAGCTCCACCACCAGGCCGTCGCGCGCGTTCTGGTGCCAATCGTTGCGCGCCTGCTGGTAGCTTGCGTTGCCATACTTCTTCTCAACCAGCATGTTATTTGAGAAGCCGCAGAGCGGATCGTGCCAGCCTACCGTGTCTTCAGTGATCGAACACAAAATGCGGCCCATGTCGGAGTAAAGCGCGTGCCCCTTGGTAAGTCGAGCCGTGTGTTGCGCCTTCAGTGTATCCGGCAGGTTAAAGCGTTCGGCCGGAATTTCAAAATTCAGGAAGTACGCCGCAACATTCGCGCCTCCTTCCAGGTCAGTCATGCGCAGCGCAGTGCCTCTCTTCAGCACGTGCGACCAGGTTGCCCCTCCGGGCACAGTCTCGGTCCAAAGCGCGGTCGATTCCATATACACCTGTCCCCCTGACGGACGCGTTGAAGCGCGTACGCCTGGCTTGTCCGGAAAAATCCGGCTACTGTGTGCACAGACACGCCAGCCGTGATTGCCGGTGGCGCATCAGCGAGGGGCTTAAATGTAGAGGGTCGGTGGTCCGCAGCAGACATCCATGTGATTAATACGCAGCTGTACCTTGATGGAGATAAGCCGAATTGAGCGCCGCGTAATCACGTGAGTTGAGCGTAGCACGAAAGCCGTGAGTGGACCAAAGCAAATTCCCGATCAGCCGTTTCCGTTCGCGCTGCGCGCACAATTCGTCGGCTCTTTCTTGCGCGGTATAAGACGCGTGATTAGGCGGAATCGAAATTTCTTATCTCCCTTGATTCCTCTTACCCGCTGTGAAACGGTAACTCCACGATCTCCCTGCGGCGCACCCCCGCCCTGTCCACGGACCAAAAACTGACGATTCGACAGACAGATGTCATTCAGTCTCGCACCTGAGAGGCTCCTGGAAGCTGTCTCCCTGAAGGTTCTCAAGAGAGTCAGATTCTTCCTCATCCTTTCACCATCGTGCTCCCCGTACCTGGAGAGCGAGATCGGTTTATCTGGAGGCCATCGTAGATGAAGTGTATCCGCGTATCATTTGCTCTTTTCCTGGTTCTGCTCTTCGCTCACGCCGGCAATGCGCAGACCGCAGTCACATCGCTGCATGGCGTCGTTGCGGACCCAAGTGGAGCCGCAATTCCGGGCGCACGCGTGACCCTCTCCGACCCGGCGACCGGCTCCAATTCAGAGCGCCTCACCGGACCGCATGGCGAGTACGCCTTTGAACAGATCAAGCCGGACACGTACACCATCCTTGTCTCGGCGGCAGGCTTTTCGTCGCAGAAGCAGGTTGCGGAGTTGCTGGTGAATCAGGCGCGGACAGCCGATTTCAAGTTGAGTGTTGCAGCAGCTTCTGGAGAAACGGTCGAAGTCGTCAGTAACGGCTCGATGCTGAACGTGTCCGACGCAACTGTGGGCACGCCGTTCGATACCCACCAGATCCAATCGCTCCCTTTCGAGGGAAATAACGTGCTCGATCTACTGAGCCTGCAGGCCGGCGTGCTCTTTCTCGGTGACCAGACGCAGTCCCAGATGAACAGCGACAGCCGCAGCGGCGCGGTGGATGGCGCACGCTCCGATCAGACTAACGTCACGCTCGATGGTGTAGACGACAATGACCAGAACGCGGGCTACGCGTTCAGCGGAGTGCTGCGTTCAACGCGCGATTCGGTGGAGGAGTTTCGCGTGGTCACGACGAACTCCAACGCGGACTCCGGCCGATCGTCCGGCGCGCAGGTCTCGCTTGTGACCCGCAGCGGGACCAACGCCTATCACGGAAGCGTCTACGAGTATTACCGCCCAACAAACACCGTTGCCAACAATTGGTTTAACAAGCAGGCTGAGATTGGCTCAGGGGATCCAAACGTAGCGCCGAAGCTGCTGCGTAACACCTTCGGCGGATCCTTTGGCGCACCACTCAAGAAGGACAAGATCTTCTACTTCGTGGCCTATGAGGGACAGCGAACGGCGGAGGATCAGCAGGTCACGCAGGAAGTTCCATTGGCGGGCTTTCGCGCGGGTAATCTTACCTACGTGAACTCGAGCGGCGGCACCACGACGCTGAACCCGACTCAGATCGCTTCCATGGATCCCTACTGCGCCGAAGACGGATCCTGTCCACTGGGGCCCGGCGTCGACCTGGCGGCAGAAGCCTATTATGCGCAGCTTCCAACTGCCAACGGAACGCAGTTGACCGACGGCTATAACCTCGCCTCGTATACGTTCGCATCGCCCAATCCAATCAACCTCAATACGCTGATCGCCAAGCTCGACTACACCCCCAATTCCAAGCACCGATTGTTTGTCCGCGGCAACCTTCAGGACGATCATACTTCCGGACCTATCCAGTTTCCTGGTCAGGGCGCAAATTACAGTCTCGTCGACAACTCCAAGGGCATTGCTGCCGGCGATGTATGGTCGATCTCTAACTCGCTGGTCAATGACTTGCGTTACGGGTTGGTGCGCCAGGGCTATGCCAACCGCGGTGACACGACCGGGTCTTACGTCACGTTCCAGAACATCGCGAATCTTACTGGCGCCGGCTTCACCTCATCCGTGGTCTCCGTACCCACGCACAACATTGCAGACGACCTGACGTGGGTGAAGGGCAAGCACACGTTTCAATTCGGCGGTAACTACCGGCTCGTATTCAACAACCGCTCTTCGGATGCAACGCTTTTCAACCACGCCACGGTGACGTATGAACTCCTCGGCTACGGCGCAATTGCCGGGACCGGTTCCAGCCTCGATCCGGACGCGTTCGGCTTCCCAGACGTATCAGGCAATTACAGCAGCGCCTATAACATCGGCATCGCGGATATCGTCGGCATGATCACCGCGGCCACGCAGTACTACAACAACAGCTACTCCAATGGGCAATTGAGCGCTCTGCCTGCGGGCCAGTGGGTGACCCACCACTACCTAACCAACGAAGTGGAGTACTACGGCCAGGATAGCTGGAAGATGCAGCCGAATCTGACGCTGACCGTTGGCCTGCGTCACACATTGCTGCAGGTGCCGTATGAGCGCAACGGCCAGGAAGTGGTGCCCACCGTGAACCTGGGACAATGGTTGAACGCACGCTGGTCAGCAGCCTCCAGCGGCGATGTGGTGCAGCCGACCTTCGGCTTCATTCAGGGCGGCAAGGCCAACAACAAACCCGGGTTCTGGAGCATGGACAAACTGGATATTGCTCCGCGTCTTGCAATCGCCTATCAGCCCAAGGACAACATCACCGTGCGCGCCGGCTTTGGCGTTTACTACGATCACTTCGGACAGGGCATCGTCGACTCGTTCGATCAGTCGGGCGAGTTCGGATTGGTCACCTCCGACCAGGCGCCCGTCGGCGCTGCCGATGCGGATACTGCGCCACGTTACACGTCGGCGACATCGGTTCCCACCAGTATCATCCCAGCCATCAGCGTCACCGGCGCAACGCCTGTGATTCCGGGGGCCGACCTGGCGCTGGCGTGGGGAGCGGACCAGGACCTCACCAGTCCTTACTCCTACGCCTTCAACTTCGGCATTCAAACGCAACTGCGCAAGGGCATGATGATTGAAGAAACCTATACCGGCCGCATGGGTCGCCACCTGCTGCAGATGCGCGATGTGGCCACGCCGTCCGACCTTGCCGATCCGAAGTCCGGAACTGACTACTTTACCGCCGAGGCCCAGATCGACAAGATGAACGACGCCAGCACCCCCGTCACGAGCGTCCCCAAAATTCCTTACTGGGAGAACATGTTCCCGTGGATGGCTGGCGGCGGGATGAGCGCAACCCAGAACGTTTATCAGCTATACTTCGGCAACAACCCTGGGCCTGAGGCAGGCTTCCGCGGCAACGAGTCTTCCGCCCTGTTTTATCTGGACGTCCCGGGAGGTCCGACGCCGAACAGCGAGACGTTCCGCTTCTTCGATCCGCAGTATTCGTCGCTCTATGTCTGGTCGTCGATGGGCACCAGCAGCTACAACGGGCTGCAGTTTGCGTTGCACCAGCAGGAAACCCACGGGATGCAGTTTGACGCCTATTACACGTTCTCCAAGTCCATTGATCTGGGCTCGGATGCAGAACGCGCCGGGCCCACAGCCACGTCGAATGGCGGGTACTTCAGCCAGATCATCAACGTGTACAAGCCCAGAGGCAATCGCGGTCCATCCGACTACGATGCGCGTCACGCCATCACTATCAACGCACTCGGCGCCCTGCCCTTCGGACGCGGCCGGCTCTTTGCCAGCAGCGCGAACAAATTGACCGACACCTTCATCGGCGGCTGGAACGTGACCGGCCTGACTCACTGGACAAGCGGACTTCCATTCAGCTCCATCGACGGCCTGGGCTGGAATACCGACTGGGCCGACCAGAGCTGGAACGTCGCCACTGGGCCGATTCAGTCCGGCGGCCACGCGCACGATAGTGGTGGCCAGCCCAACGCGTTCAAGAGCCAGACTGTCGCCTTGAACAACATTCGTCCGCCCTATGCGAGCGAAACGGGCGAGCGCAATTTCTACCGGGGCGATGGGTACTTCAGCATCGACACTGGTATCTCAAAGATCTTCGCGATCGCTGAAAAGCAGCAAATCAAGTTCGCGTGGGAAATCTTCAATGTCACCAACACGATGCGCTTCGATCCGGCCAGCGTCTCCAATAATCCATTCGGCAACCCCGGCAGCTACGGCCGCTACACCGCTCTGCTGAATCAAGGGCGGCGCATGCAGGGATCGCTGCGGTTCAGCTTCTAACAAGTGCATTCGCTCCATCAAGGTGCGCGGCGGCCATTCGGTCGTCCCGCATTCTTGCCGCCACGAGGCAATGGAGGTTCGTCGACAAGAACGCGACCAAATCAACCAACGCACATCGAATGAGGTATGGGTTCACCCAACCTTCCAACCAGCACGCCGCGGGATACTGCCGTCTCAGGCGACGTTAGCGTTCAATTCGGCTTTGACAACGCCTATGCGCGGTTGCCGGAGCGCTTCTATGCGCGAGTGAGCCCGACGCCCGTAGCGGCTCCGCGCCTCGTAAAGTTGAATCTGGACCTTGCCCGCAACCTGGGGCTCGACCCGGAGGCACTTGCGAGCGAGCACGGCGTTGAAGTATTGGCTGGAAGCCGCGTCGCCGAAGGGTCCGAGCCTCTTGCACAGGCCTATGCAGGCCATCAGTTTGGCCATTTCGTGCCACAACTCGGGGACGGCCGCGCCAACCTGCTGGGCGAGGTCGTGGGCCGCGACGGCGTGCGCTACGACATTCAGCTCAAGGGGTCCGGCCGGACTCCGTTCTCGCGTGGCGGCGATGGCAGGGCCGCACTTGGACCCGTGTTGCGCGAGTACATTGTGAGTGAGGCCATGGCCGCACTAGGCGTGCCCACCACCCGAGCCTTGGCCGCAGTTACCACGGGCGAACGCGTGCTGCGCGAATCGGTCTTCCCTGGAGCGGTGTTGACCCGCGTAGCGGCCAGCCACGTGCGCGTGGGCACGTTCCAGTACTTTGCCGCACGCCGCGATACAGAGGCCACGCGCATTCTGGCCGACTATGCGATCGCCCGCCATTACCCTGAGGCAGCGCACGCCGAAAGGCCCTATCTGGCTCTGCTTGAGGGCGTCATCACCCGGCAGGCGGAGCTCATCGCGCAATGGATGCTGATCGGTTTCGTGCATGGCGTGATGAACACCGATAACACCTCCATCTCCGGTGAGACCATCGACTTCGGTCCATGCGCGTTCATGGAGGCATACGATCCGGGCACGGTCTTCAGCTCCATCGATCGTGGCGGGCGCTACGCCTACGGCAACCAGCCCCACGCTGCGGTGTGGAACCTGGCGCGGCTGGCCGAGGCGTTGCTGCCCCTAATAGCGCTGGAGGTTGGCAGCGAAGAGTCCGCTCTCGCCGCTGCCAACCAGGCGCTCAGCTCCTTCGAGCCGCAGTTCGCGTCGGCGCGCACCGCTGGATTTCTGCGCAAGATTGGCCTTCGCGCGGGACGCGAGGGCGATGCGTCGCTCGCTGAAGATCTGCTGCAACGCATGGCCGTTAACCGCGCGGACTTCACGCTCACCTTCCGCCAGTTGTGCGAAGCCGCGGCTGGCCCGAACGGCGACGAGAGAGTGCGCGTCCTGTTCGCGAATCCCGGCGCCTACGACGCGTGGGCTGTTGGATGGCGGAAACGTCTCGATGAAGAACCGGTCGACGGGCAGACGCGGGCGACGGAGATGCGGAGGGTGAATCCGGCATTCATCCCACGCAACCATCTGGTGGAGGCGGCGCTCGATGCGGCAATTCGTCGGGAGGACTTCCAGCCGTTTGAGGAACTGCTGGATGTTGTCTTACATCCGTTCGAAGACAGGCCTGGACTGGAGCGGTATGCGATGCCTGCACGGCCCGAGGAACAAGTGCTGCAAACCTTCTGCGGGACGTAGTTGGCAGGAAGTTGGGTGATGAGCTGCACCTCACCGTTGAGAGTGGCAAGTGGGTGGAGTTCGCCTGGCCAGTAACTTGTCCCCTTATACTCGACCAAGAGCATGTCGACGCACCTGGACACAATTTTGGCGACGACGCGCAGCACAGTGGCTGCGGCGAGGGCGCGTGTGCCGCTGGCTGAGTTGGAGCGGAGAGCGGCGGAGCACGAGCCGCGCGGTTGGGCAACGGCATTAAGACGGCGGGCGGCGGCGGGGCCGGCGGTGATTGCCGAGATCAAGAAGGCATCGCCCTCGAAGGGGCTGATTCGAGCGGACTTTGATGTGGCCTGGCTGGCCGGGCGCTACGAGGCGGGGGGAGCAGCGGTGTTGTCTGTACTCACGGACGAGCCGTATTTCCAGGGCAGCCTGCGGAACCTGGAACTGGCTTCAGAGGCGTCGGCGCTTCCCTGCCTTCGCAAGGACTTCACGGTGGATGAGTATCAGATCGTTGAGGCGCGCGCACATCGCGGCGATGCGATCCTGCTGATTGCCGCGGCATTGACGGATGCGGAACTGAAGCGGTTTGCTGAGGTTACGCACGCCTTTGCACTGGACGTGCTGGTTGAGGTGCATACGGGCAGTGAGCTTGACCGGGTTCTTGACACGCTGGGCGCTGCTGGCGCGGACGCCATCGGCGTGAACAACCGCGACTTGAAGACGTTTCACGTGAGCCTGGAGACTTCGCTGGAACTGGTGGATCGGATTCCGGCCAGTGCGGTACGTGTCGCCGAGAGCGGGATTGCGACGGCGGACGACGTGGCGCGGCTGCGAGCGGCGGGGTTTGACGCGTTCCTGATTGGGGAGAGCCTGATGCGGAAGGCGGACCCGGGAGCGGCGCTGGCTGAACTGCTGGCAGGAGTTGCGGCGGCGCGATGAGCCTCTGGATCAAGATTTGCGGCAATACTTCGCTCGACGATGCGCGGCTGGCCGTCGAAGCCGGCGCTGACGCGGTGGGATTCGTGTTTGCGCCCAGCCCGCGGCGAGTTTCGGTGGCGCAGGTGGCTGGAATTGTGCCGCATCTTCCTGCGGCGGTGGAGAAGATCGGCGTGTTTGTGGGCGGGGACGTTGAGGCAATTGAAGCTGCGGTGTGCGAGGCGGGACTGACGGGCGTGCAACTGCACTTTGCCGCCGATCCGGAGCTGCCGGAGGAATTGCACTCGCGGCTGGGAACTGGCTTGCGCATCCTGCGGGTGTTGCATTTTGACGCCGAACATCTTGCGGGAATCGCCACACAACTTGCTGATTATGCGCATGATCCGCATGTGGATGCGGTGCTGGTTGATTCGCGGACGGCTGCGGCGGTGGGGGGCACGGGCGTGGCCTTTGACTGGGCTGCGGCACGGCTGACGCTGTTTGATGGTCCGCAGAATCGGCTGGTGGCCGCCGGGGGGCTGAATGCGGAGAATGTGTCGGAGGCGATTGGGCTGCTGCGGCCTTGGGGCGTGGATGTGGTCTCGGGGGTGGAGATTGCGCCGGGGCGCAAGGACGCGCAGCGGGTGAGGGAGTTTGTGGCCAGAGCACGAGCGGCGCGGTGAGCCTTCAATACGTGATTTGCTGCCTCTCCCCCACTCCCCCCTTACTTTTTGAGCAAGTTACTCATTCCATTGGAGATACGGGAGAGATATCGAGCTATCTTCTTGAATTCAAGTCGTTTATAGTTAAAGTGCCTGAAATCAGCGACTTGCGAAGACTGTCGGCGGCAAATGCTCATCGAGTTGCCGGATAGACACCCTTTCTGGGAGCCCAAATCCATTGTGCGCCAATTGCTCGTAATTATCGGCAAACCAATTGCAATTAATTTGCAGGCTCTCTACGATCCTCGGGGAGATCGGAATCGACCTGGACTTGTCATGCAGTTGAATTACATTTGAACCGAGGATTTTAGCCATGCGGGCAAGTGCATTGGTGCAAACGCGCATTGATCCAGCGGTGAAGGAACGGGCGGCGGCGGTTCTGGCCGGGCTTGGGCTGACGGTTTCGGACGCGGTGCGCATTCTGCTGACGCGGACGGCCAACGAGGGGGCACTTCCGTTCGCGCTGGCGCGGACGCCTGCCGAGGAGGACGCGTGGTACCGGGCGAAGGTGCAGGAGGCGCTGGACGATATGCGGCCTGGGGTTCCTCACGATGAAATTCAGGAGTACCTTGCCAGGCAGCGGGCGGCGATTCGCCGGGCTGGGCGGGGCGGAGGATAGGGTTCGGGGATTCGCTTATGCCCTATCAGGCATAATGCGCTTTGTGGCATAATTATCCTATGAACCGGTCCGCCTACTTCCATCCGAAGTTCATGGCAGAGGTCGAAGGACTTTCGGCGGCGGTTCAGGACGGTCTCGCTTCGGCGATAGCGCCGCTCCGTCAGTTTGGACCGTCGCTTGGACGCCCCGATGTAGATACGCTGAATGGATCAAAGTTCGCAAATATGAAGGAGCTTCGCTTCACGGCTGACGGAGGCGTTTGGCGCGTTGCGTTTGCGTTCAATCCCCAGCGGAATGCAATTCTTCTGGTCGCAGCGGACAAATCGGGCGTGAGCGAAGCGAAATTTTACAAACGGCTGATCGACAAAGCGGATAAGCGGTATCGGGAACACCTTGACGACCTTTAGCTAAAGGGAGGGATTGCAATGCGCGGAATGGTTTCAGTGGACGACTGGATTGCAACTTTGCCGGTGGAGCGGCAGGAGGCGATTGCGAAGCGGGGCGCGGAGCTGGTGGCGAAGGTGCGGCGGCGCATGACGCTGGCCGAACTGCGCAAGGGACGCAAGATCAGCCAGGCGACGGTGGCGGAGGCACTGGGGATTGGGCAGATGCAGATTTCGCGGCTGGAGAAGCGGAAGGACCCACGCCTGTCGACGATGGCGCGCACCGTGGCGGCCATGGGCGGACAGTTGACCATGATCGCGACCTTTCCAGATCAGGAGCCGGTGGTGCTGGTGCCTTCGCGAGTTGAGGAGAAGGCTGGGAGGGTCCGGAAGAAGGCCCGGGCCTGAAGGCCGCGTTCTCAGGACGCTCAATTCAGGGGCATGAATGCCCCTGCTCCCTCCGGTCTTTTCGATTTCCATCTGCAGTCTGGGAGGATTTCATGCGATCCCACTCATCGCGATAGAACCGCGATGAATGGGGCACAGATTTGTCAATTTTGGGAAGGTCCGATGGTTGGCAGGATCGGTGAGTGGGCCACCTGCCTCGGGAACTACTTCGGGCGTGCTCACCGCTCCCCTACGGGGCGCGGACCTTGTGAATCGTCTTTCCCAGGGCTGCGCCGCGCTTGCCCTGGGCTATTCTCATCCTGTCCCTTCCGGGACGGGCACCTGCGGTGCGGCCGTAGTGCGGTGCGACAGTGGTGCGGTGCATCCGTGGCTCGCGCGAGGCCGCTGAGTTGAGCGCGGCTTGTACACTGGAAAGTTCCCCTTTTTGCGGGTGAGCGCAGGAGATCCCCTTATGGCTTCGATCATTCTTCCTTCCGTTCCATCTGAATCACGCGCGGGGCGGTTTGGCGTTTATGGGGGGCGGTATGTGCCGGAGACGCTGATGGCGGCGCTGGTGGAGCTGGAGCATGAGTACAACCTGGCCAAGGCGGACGCGGCGTTTCAAACGGAGCTTGCCGGTCTGCTGAAGGATTATGCGGGTCGGCCTACTCCGCTGTATTTTGCCAAGCGGCTGACGGAGCAACTGGGCGGGGCCAAAATCTATCTCAAGCGCGAAGACCTGCTGCACACAGGGGCGCACAAGATCAACAACGCACTGGGCCAGGGATTGCTGGCCAGGCGGATGGGCAAGAAACGGATCATCGCCGAGACCGGTGCGGGGCAGCATGGCGTGGCCACCGCGACGGTGTGCGCGCTGCTGGGCATGGAATGCGTGATCTACATGGGCGATGTGGACATGGAGCGGCAGGAGCTGAACGTGCTGCGCATGCGGCTTCTTGGAGCCGAAGTCCGCGGGGTCAGTGCGGGATCGAAGACGCTGAAGGACGCCATCAGCGAGGCGATGCGGGACTGGGTAACGAACGTGCGGACCACGTATTATCTGCTGGGCTCGGCGCTGGGGGCGCATCCTTATCCCACCATGGTGCGGGATTTTCATCGCTGCATCGGCATTGAGATCAAACAACAAATCCTCGAAAAAGAGGGAAGGCTGCCCGACGCGGTGATTGCCTGCGTGGGCGGGGGATCGAATGCGATTGGCGCGTTCTACGAGTTCATCCCGGACTCTCAAGTCCGGCTGATCGGCGTGGAAGCAGGCGGACGCGGGCCGGCGCTGGGCGAGCACGCGGTGCGATTCAAGGGCGGGTCGCCGGGGGTGCTGCAAGGGACGTATTCGTATGTCTTACAGGATGACGATGGGCAGATTGCGCTGACGCACTCGGTGAGCGCGGGGTTGGATTACGCGTCGATTGGGCCGGAGCATGCGGCGCTGCACGATTCGGGGCGGGCGGAGTATACGTCGCAGGACGATGCGGCGGCGCTGGATGCGGTGGTGAGGCTGGCGCGGACGGAGGGAATACTGCCGGCTCTGGAGAGCGCGCACGCTGTGGCCGAGGCTCTGAAGATTGCTCCCACGATGGGAGCACATGACATACTGGTGGTGAATCTTTCAGGACGCGGCGACAAGGATATGGGGATTATTGCGCGGGAGCTAAAGCTGTAGGTTTAAGCGGGAGTGATGGGTTTTTGGAATCGAATGAAAAGCATTCCCGCAGGGGCTAAAGCCCACATTCATTTGAGGCGTTTACGGCACGACTGAAGCCGTGCCCTTTCAAAGCAGCGGATTTGTAGATTCCCAGATCTCAAAAGCGAGACGCGGGGGCGCTCATTTTGATGACTTTGGCGAGTTGGCCGCCGCTAGCGCGGCGATCGCAAGTTAGCATGTTGGCGGGTTTACGAGTTAGCAAGTTGGTGGATTTTCGATGGCAATTTTGTTTGAACACAAACCGGGGCTGGTGGTTTATTTGACGGCTGGGGATCCGAGCATTGACGCGACGCGGGCGATTGCGCTGGCGGCGATTGATGCGGGCGCGGATGTGATTGAGCTGGGCGTGCCGTTCAGCGATCCTTTAGCCGACGGCCCGGTAATTCAGCGGGCCAGCGAACGCGCGGTTGCACGGGGAACGCGGCTCAAGGATGTACTGCGTGTGGCGGCGGAAATTCGCGCGGCGCGGGCCAAGGCTGGCATCGTGATCTTCAGCTATCTCAATCCCATCTTGCGTTATGGCATGCACAAGTTTGCCGACGATGCGGCGGCGGCCGGCGCGGATGGGGTGCTGGTGACCGATTTGATTGTGGAAGAGGCGGACGAGTACCTGGCGGAGATGGAGCGGGTGAATCTGGCGCCGATTTTTCTGGCCGCACCGACCAGTCCCGACGAGCGGCTGGAGGCGATTGCGACGCATTCAAAGGGATTCATTTACGCCATCTCGCGTGTGGGGATTACCGGCACGCAGCAGAATTTGACTGGGGACGCGGCGGCGCTGGTGGGGCGGATACGGCGTTGGACGACGCTGCCGGTAGCCGTGGGGTTCGGCATCAGCAACGCGGAACATGTGGCGAGGGTGGCGGAGTTCGCGGATGCGGCGGTGATCGGCAGCGCGATTGTGGAGCTGATTGAAAAGTCGACTCCTGAAGCGGCGCCTGGGGCTGTGGCTCGATTTGTCCGATTTATTTTGGGCCCGCAGCTGCGTGAGGCGGCGCTGGCCCGATAGAAACAGCTTTTAGCAGCTAGCTTCTAGCTCCTGGCTTTGTTGTACGGCTGGGGGTGGTGGTGTCTGAAGCAGGCAGCGGACAAGCCAAGAGCTAACTAGCAGGTTCTCACTACGAGGATGGAATGACGCTGGACGAATTGCGGAATCAGATTGATGTTCTGGACCGGCAGCTCGTGGAGTTGCTGAGTGAGCGGGCACGCGCGGCGCAGCGGATCGGTCACCTGAAGGCGGCGACGCAGCTGCCGGTGTACGAGCCGGGGCGCGAGAAGGTGATCTACGCCAATGTGCGCGCGGCGAACAAGGGTCCGTTGCCGGACATCGAACTGACGCATATCTACGAGCGGATCATCGACGTGATGCGAGCCTTGCAGCAGGACGAGTTGGCTTCAGAGAGGAACGCCCGGGCACACGACCCGAGCCAAGGCACAGGCGCACAGCAGTCCCAGACGCCCGAGACAGGGAACGAGCAATGATAGTAGCGATGCAGGAGAAGGCCACCGAAGATCAGATCGATGCGGTAATTGCCGCAATGGTGGAAGTGGGAGTGAACGTTCACAGAACGACGGGGGCGACCCAGTCGATATTGGCTGGTGTGGGACCGACGGCGAACGTGGATCTGCGCAAGTTTGAGCTGTTGCCGGGCGTGCTATACGTGCACAGGATCAGTTCGCCGTACAAACTGGCGGGACGGGCATTCAGGCCGGAAGGCACGGTGGTGGAGTTTCCCAACGGGGTGACGGTGGGCGGCGAAAAGGTTGCCGTGATGGCCGGGCCGTGTTCGATTGAGAATCGCGAGCAGATCTTTGAAACCGCTGCGCGGGTGAAGGCCGCGGGGGCAAGCTTTTTGCGGGGAGGCGCGTTCAAGCCGCGCAGTTCGCCGTACGCGTTTCAGGGAATGGGAATTCCAGGCTTGCAGATGATGCGCGAGGCGGCCGAGGCCAACGGGCTGCTGACGGTGACCGAGGTGATGGAGATCTCGCAGATTGAGGCGATGCTGCCGTACACGGATCTGTTCCAGGTGGGGGCGCGGAATATGCAGAACTTCAACCTGCTGCGGGAGTTGGGGCAGGTGCGCAAGCCTATTCTGCTGAAGCGCGGGATTGCTGCGACGATTGAAGAACTGCTGCTGTCGAGCGAGTACATCATGTCGGGCGGGAACTACGACGTGATTTTGTGCGAGCGCGGGATCAGGACGTATGAAACGGCGACGCGGAACACGATGGATATTTCGGCGATTCCGGTGGTGCACAAGCTGTCGCACCTGCCGATCACCGCCGATCCTTCGCATGGGACGGGGCGCCGGGACATGGTGGGGCCGATGGCGCGGGCGGCTGTGGCCGCGGGCGCGGACGCGATTATTGTCGAGGTTCATCCTAATGCGGACAAGGCAGCCAGCGATGCGGCGCAGACGCTGTACCTGGAGCAGTTTGAGGCGCTGATGGGAGAGCTGCGGGTGATTGCGCAGGCGGTGGGGAGAAGCGTGTAGCGGAGTTAGCGGCGCTTCGCGCTGGTTGGCGGAGTTAGTCGCGCTGCGCGCGGTTAGCAAGCTTGCGGGTTGGCTGCGGTGATGCTTTGGAAGGGCACGGCTTTAGCCGTGCCGCAAGGCAAGCAAGACGAACGTGGGCTTTAGCCCCTGAGGGAAAGATGAATGAAGGTAATCTACAAGGTCACATACCCGAATGGAAAGATATACATCGGACAAGATGTGACTGATAGCATCAACTACTTCGGTTCAGCGAATTCGAAAATCATTGCCGCCGATTTCACCAGAGAACAACGCCGTGATTTCATCATTAGACGAGAGCTTCTGTGGGAGTCAGAAACCGCAACCGATTCTGAAGTGAACCTCAAAGAGTTCGAGTTCATCAACGCATTTCATTCCAACGATCCAGCGATTGGTTATAACCGATCGCCAAAACATAAAACTTCATGAGTTGTTGCATTACCTCCCTCAGGGGCTAAAGCCCGGCATATTCTACTGCCTTTTCGGCACGACTGAAGTCGTGCCCTTTCAAAACGAGCGGCGTAATCAGTTAGTCGGAGCAGGAGAGAAATTGATCGAGCGCATTGCCATTTTGGGGACGGGGCTGCTGGGGACTTCGGCGGGGCTGGCGCTGCGTGCTGCGGGGTTTCGCGGATCGATTGTGGGCTGGAACCGTGGTGTGGACGGGGCAGAGGTTGCGCTGCATGCGGGCGCGATCGACTCAGTTGCGGCTGACCCTTTGCAGGCGGCGCGGGAAGCCCAGGTTACGGTGCTGGGCGTGCCGATTTACGCAACGCTCGACTTCATGGAGAAGCTGGCTCCGGTGCTCGGGCCTGAACACCTGGTGACGGATGTGGGCAGCACCAAGCTGGTGATTTCAGAGGCCGCTGCGCGGCTGTTTAACCGACATGACCGTGCGGCGTTTTTGCCGGGGCATCCGATGGCCGGCAAGGAACGCGGCGGGGCGGCACTGGGCGATGCGGAGCTGTTTCGCGGGGCGGTGTGGCTGTTTACCGACGATCCAGAGGCGGAACGGTCGGATCATTCTGCTGCGCTGGTGAAGGGCTGGCGGGAGTGGGTGGGGCGGATGGGTTCAAAGACCATCGACCTGGACCCGGTGCGGCACGACGAGCTGGTGGCTTGGGTGAGCCATCTGCCGCAGTTTGTGGCCACGGCGCTGAGCGCGTTGCTCGAAGAAGAAGTGGGCGATGCGCCGGAGCTGAAGGATGTGGGCGGGCGCGGGTTGCGGGAGATGACGCGGTTGGGAGCCAGTCCTTATTCGATGTGGCGCGACATTGCGTATACCAACACCGCGGCTGTCGAGGCGGCGCTGCATGCGCTGGAACAGAGGCTGGCGCATTTGCGCGAGAATCTGCGTACGCCGGGGCTGCGGGAGGAGTTTGAGCAGGCGAATCGGTTCAGGAAAGAATGAGATCGATCGCGCCCGGTTTGACGCACGGGCGAACGTTGTGTTCGTCGATCGAATTTCACCGCGTACCTACGGGACGCGAGGGATTTCCCAGGGTGCTTTCCCCAAGTTGCACCCGGGGCTATTTTCATTCTCTCCCTCCGGGAGGACCACCTGCGGTGGGGCACGGTCTCTTTCCTCCCATCTCAGAAATCGTGGTGGTCGTCGACCAGAGTGGCGATGGTTTGCGGGGTTGGACCGACCTCTGCGGGCTTGCTTGAAGGGGAGTTGGCGGCTTCAGTCTGGGCGCGGAGCTTGGCTACGGCGAGCCAGTTGTCTTTGTGGGGCTGGTCGGCGATCCAGGGCGGGAGCGGCATGCACAGGTAGTCGCTGAGCGCCTGGGCGTAGCCCTCGTAGAGCGCGCGCATCTCGCGCAGGCGATCGATGGAGTGGCCGTCGCGGCAGACGCTGACGCCGCTTTGGCAGAGCAGGTTGTAGAGCTTCTCGTAACGCTCGGGCGTGAGACGGTCGGGATTGGGTGGGACGGGGGCAAGCGAGAAAATCTGCGCTAAATCAACCAGTGCGTGGCGGGCCATGGCGAAGGTGAGCTGTGCCTGGCGGGCTTCGTGACCCTGCACGCCGGCGATCAACAGCGCCGACGTATCGAGCACGGCGGTCAGTGCGCTGATCCAGCTCTGGTTGTTGTGCTGGGAGCGAAAGTAGCAGAGCAGCGGGTAGGAGATGTGACTCTCCAGCAGTTCGGCCGACCAGCGTTCCCACTCGACCAGCAGGAGCGAGAGCGCGCTTTGGCCGCCCTCGTAGGAATGGCGGCGGAGCAGTTCGGCGGCGGTGGGTGGGGAGCCGGCGCGTGCGTCGAGCAGGGAGATGCTCACCTCGCGGCGGGAAAAGGCGCTGTAGAGGACGGGAAAATAGCCCATGACGACGGCGAGAAAGCCGAGACCGGTTCCGGATTCAAGAATGACAAGGACGCGGGCGGCTCCGGTTCGCGGCAGTACGTCTCCCAGACCCAGGGTGAAGATGGTGGTTCCGCTGACGTAGAGGTCGGAGAGAAAGCCGGGGCTCTGCGACGCGTCGTTGAAGGGGCTGCCGAGGGCGTGGAAGATGAGCGCAAAGCCCACCACCATGACGCTTGCCCACATCACCAGCAGAAAAATCAGCGACATGGGACCGTAATAGCTGAAGGACGATTCGCGCTTGCGGGGATCGTGAAAGCGGTTGGTGACGAATACCCACGGCTTCCAGGTGGCAATGAAGAAAAGGCGCGTGAGGCGAAAGCGGCCAGAGGCGCGGCGGGGCAGGATGATGGTCTGGAAGGCATCAAGCAGCACGGCGAAGATGCAGAGGATGCCGACGATCAGGGTGACGATCCGCATGGATGCTCCGTTGGGGAAGCGCCGAGGATGCGCTTGTTGTGTTTATGTTACGGCAGGATGCCCTGGGGCTCGCCGCCGAGCTTTCAGCTCTCAGCTATCAGCTTTTCAATGCCAGGATGGGACGGGGGTGCGGTCAGGGCGTAGATTCCGCAACCGGTCAATGCCAACATGGATCCGAGGGCGCAGACGCCGGCCCAGGCGAAGTGATGCCAGAGGACGCTGCCGCCAAAGGAACCGATGGCGCCGGCGGTGAAGTAGCAGATCATGTAGACCATGTTGAGGCGGCTGCGTGCTTCAGGGAGCAGGCCGTAGATGCGCGTCTGGTTGGAGACGTGGCCGGCCTGCACGCCGATGTCGAGCAGGATGACGCCGGCGATGAGGCCGCCCATGTGCTTGCCGAAGACGTAGAGAACGACAAAGGAGACGACCGCGATGACGAGCGCGATGAGAACGTTACGGCGGGCTCCGTAGCGGTCGGCGAGGTGGCCGATCCAGGGGGCGCTGAGTGCTCCTGCCGCACCGACCAGGCCGAAGAGGCCGGCGACAGCGCTGCCGTAGTGGTAGGGCGGGGTTTCAAGGAAAAAGACGAGGGTGGTCCAGAAGGCGCTGAAGGCGCAGAAGAGGATGGCGCTGAGCGCTGCCGATTCACGAAGGACGGGCTGGGTGCGGATGAGGACTACGGAAGAGTGGATGAGTTGCGGCCAGGAGAGAGTCAATGTAGGCTTGCTGCGCGGCAGGCCGAGGCGAATCAGGACAGCGAGCAGGAGCATGGTGGCCGAGGCCAGCCAATAGATGGAGCGCCAGCCGAGCCATGCGCCGAGCAGCCCGCTGAAGGTGCGGGCGAGGAGTATTCCGAACAACAGGCCGGAGAGAACTGAGCCGACGGCAGCGCCGCGGCGGGCGGGAGAAGCCAGTTGCGCGGCGAAGGGCACGATGAGGTGCACGGTGGATCCGGCGACGCCGATGCCGAGGCTGGCGAAGGCCAGCCAGAGGTAATTCTGCGCACTGGCCATGAGGGCGAGAAACACCGATTCAACGGCGAGCAGGGAGACGATGAGGCGGCGGCGCTCTTTGGTGTCACCGAGAGGGACGAAGAAGAACATGCCGAGCGCGGCGCCAAGCTGGGTGAGCATGGCCACGGTTCCCACCTGCGGGACGGAGATGCGAAAGGTGGAGGCGATGGCCGCGAGCAGCGGCTGGATGTAATAGATGTTGGCGACGATGGCGCCCACGCTGACCGACATGAGCGCGATGTGGGCGGGGCTGATTTCGTTGGAAGCGCCTGGGGATGGGGCGTTTTCGGTCATTGATTCATTGGAGTCGCGAGGGAAGCGATTTGGTGCAGGATGTGATTTGGGAATCTGCGGTGCGGCGGACGCTCGCGGGGGCTCGCACTGGCGTACTGTTTGCACCCATTCGCCGAAAAGAATGCGAATGGATGGGGCACGGAGCTATTTGGAGGCGCACTCAGGTGTGGACTTGGTCATTCCGCTTGCTGGATTACTTCGGCAACTTCCCTGGAGGGGTCGATGGTGTGGAAGCCCTCGGATTTGGCGGCATCGAGGAGTTGGGGCGAGGCGGAGACGAAGATGATCTCAGTGTTCTGGAACAAGTCGCGTGCGACGAGCGCGGCGGCCAGTTGCAGGGTGTCTGGCCAGCGCAGGGTGGTGCGGTCAAGCAGTTGGCGCGCCGCCTCAAGCACGGCTGGATTGAGCGGCTCCTGGACCATGCGCGCGGCCTCAAGGCGGAGAATGTCGAGCGCGGACGCCGCGTCTTCCGGCGAGATGTCTCCGGCGCGCTCGCGGCGGCGAATGGCGGCATAGACCTCAAGCGGGGTGGAGGCGGAGATCAGCTTGCGATTGTCTTCGACCGCCTCCATGAGCTTGATGAGGGCGTCGGTACCGTGGTCCTGAACAAAGAGACGCGCGAAGGCGGTGGATTCAAGGAAGTAGCAGCTCACAGGTTGCCACGCTCCTCTTCAATGGCGTCGGCGATGGAGTCACCGTGGACAGTGACGGGATGGAAGCGCTGCGCTTCTTCAGGCATGCCGGCCTCAGCCCGGTTGAGGCGAATGGTGGTGGTGGGATAGGCGGGGGTTTTGGGGTTGGCGATTTTGCTTGTGACCACGACGCCGCGCTGGATGGCCTCGGCGAGGACGGCCTGGCGCGACTCGGGGTGCTGATTCCAGCGGAAGGCCTTGCGGGGCAGGAACGAGTCGCGGAACCACTTGAGCGCGATGAAGGCATGGCCGCCGCGCTCGGCTTCAGCGAGGGCAGCGCAGAGTTCTTTGACGCGGGCGTCGAGATCGGCGGGGATGATGGCTTCCTGTCCGTCGTCGTCCTGATCGTCGTCTTCGTAGACGGGATCGACGGGGGTGCGCGAGGCACGGGCGGCGCGCGGAGCCGACTCGCCGTCGATGCGCTCAAAGTAGATGCGCACCTCGTCATCTTCAGGCGACCAGGATTCCGCCGAAGCATTGCGGCGCTTGCTGCGGCCGTTCTCACTGCACAACTCGACGATGGCCTGGTAGCCGGGGGGAGCCAGGAAATGGAGGGCGCGGGCCAGGCCGGGGTCGGTTGAAAACCCCAGGTCGTTCAGAGCTTCTTCAATCATCTCTTCCGCGTCGGGAATACTCAGGGTGCTTACATCTACGCCGTTGTGCGCAGCTTTTGTCGATTTCATCATTTCCTTCTCCGCGTGGCGCGCGTAATGTAGGTCGCGCCGCGGCGTATTCCGCCGGCCTGCCGACTGATTCTGAATCCGGCTGCACGGTGCGATGCAAGCGCTTGAGAGCAGCCGCCGGTTCTAAATCCGCGCCACCACCGCGAGCGAATCGCGACCCATGCCGGCCATGGTGATTGCGCATTTCAAATGGTGCTGTGAGTTCCTGCGTTGAGGTTCAAAAATTAATCTGACGCCGGCGGCATCTCCCGCTTCAATGTAGGCGATCCATGGTATACCTACGGCTCTTGCAGAATATGAGCCATCTTCCACTTCTCTTATCTACCCCACAAAGACTCGAGAAACACTTAAGCTAATTCCTCGATTCAAAACTATACAAGTGACAGTGTACCCGAATCCTACGGAAGCCGGGGCTCAGGAGCGGTTTACGAGAGCATTCTGTGTTGGAAGCGACACGGAATCCGGGAAAAAGTTGCGCATCGATGGAAGTTTTTCGGGGCGCTCGAGTTCGTACAATGGAGATATGCGTCGCTGTTTAACCCTGTTATCGCTTTTGTTGCTGACATCGACTGGATTGTGCGCCGACGGGCCAGCGTTTGACCTCTTGGGGCCAAAGGTCGATGTGCATGTGAAGCGCGGAACGGTCACGCTGCCGATCAGCGAGACCCCCAACCTTCTGCCAGGGGACCGGCTTTGGATTCATCCAGACCTTCCGGAGAGCCAGTCGACCCACTTTGTGCTGGTGGTGGCGTTTTTGCGCGGGGCCACCAATCCTCCGCCGGAGAACTGGTTTACGCGGGTGGAAACCTGGTCGCGCGCGGCGCGGGAGGAGGGAGTGTTTGTGACCGTGCCCGAAGAGGCGCAGCAGGCACTGATCTTTCTGGCGCCGGAGACGGGCGGGGACTTCAACACTTTAAGGAAGGCGGTGCGCGGGCGGCCAGGGGCGTTTGTGCGCGCCACGCAGGATCTGGAAGCGGCGAGCCTGGACCGGATGCGGCTGGAAGCGTACCTGGCTGAGGTAAAGTCCACTTCACAAACCGATCCGAAGCAGTTGAAGGAACGCTCGGAGATGGCGGCGCGCAGCCTGGGCATCCGACTGGACCAGCAGTGCTTTGACAAGCCCTCGGACCAGCAGGCTCCTTGCCTGGTGCAGCACACGGATGGGCTGGTACTGGACGATACCAACGCGCAGTCGATGGTGGATCAGATTGCCAACGGCTCAGCCGGCGACCTGATGAATCAGCTCAGCTACTCGACCATGGCAGGCGGGGGCGCGTACAGCCCCTATGTGGGCGCGATTGTGGATACGGCAAAGATCCTGGCCTCGCTGCATACGGCACATTTCCAGTACATTCCCGCGCTGGCGCTGCCGACGGACGATACGCTCAATCTGCGGCTGAATGTGGCGCCGTCGTTCCGCGATCCCAAATCGGTGGTGGTGGTGGCGATGCCGCCGATCGGGCCGGCCAAGGCGCCGCCGCTGCATCCGGTGAACCCGGCAGAGAACTTCTGCGCATTGAAACCCAGCCTGACGCTGCCCGCGGAAGGCGCGCCGCTGGTGTTTGCCACCAAGCTGGTTCACAACCTTACATTGCATATCGAGGCCGCAGGGGGGCCGATCGATGTGCCGGTGGTTGCGGATGCGTCAGAGGGAGGGCTGGTGTTCACACATGCCGCTCCTACGCTGCCTGGAGGGGATTTGACGGGTGTGCTGCGCGGTAAATATGGGTTCGACGACTGGGAGGGCCCGCGCTTCCACGTGCACGCACCGCAGGCGGGAAAGTGGACGCTGGCTGGCGGCGACCAGTCCGCACTGGTGGTGGGGCGCGAAGACACGCTGCACCTGGAGGACGACAACTCAATTTGCCTGGACCGGGTGGAAGAGCAGCCGGCAACAGGCGGCGCGATCAAACTTGCGTGGAAGTCGCCCAAACCGGAGAGCGTGGAAGTAGCGGTGCCAATGAAGGACGCGGCTCCGGGACCGGTGACGCTTGCGATTTATCAGTTCGGACTGGACAAGCCGGACAAACTGCTTCTGAAGGCGTATGCCGAGGCCGCATCGATTGACCGGCTGACGCTCAATGCGGGCGACCCGGATGCGCAACTGAGCGGGACTCGCCTGGATGAAGTGGCCCAGGCTCAATTGAATGGAATTACGCTTACGCCGGCGGCCCTGACCCGCGTCGGGGATATGGATCTGCTGGCCATGAACGCCGGCTCGCCAACTTCAGACCTGGAACCTGGGAAGCGCTATGTAGCCAGCGTGCAACTGCGCGACGGGCGCCAACTGAAGACGCCGGTGACGGTGGAGCCTCCGCGGCCGCAGGTTACGCTGCTGAACAAGGGCTCGCAGGACACCCTCTCTGCGACCCCTTCGCCGGTTCATCTGGGCAGTCCGGACGATCTGCCGGTGAGCGGCCGGCTGGTGTTTTTCCTGAAGTCGACTGTGCCGGCCAGCTTTCCCCGCACCGAGAAGGTGGAGGTGGCGGCGGTGGACGGCAGCTACCATACAATCCTGTCGCTGGACGACGGGGGCCTGATGCTGGAAGACACGAAGACGGCTATGGGCAAGTTGGAGCCGCTGGTCCGCTTTGGATCGTCGGCCTTCGGGCCGGTGCGCGTGCGCGCCATGTCCGCCGCAGGAGTGACCGGCGACTGGCTGCCCCTTGGGACGCTGGTTCGCCTTCCGGACTTCAAGGAACTGCACTGCCCGCACGCGGTGACCAAGCCCTGCACGCTGACGGGGACGGATCTTTTTCTGGCTGCGTCGATTGGAGCTACGCAGGACCAGGACGATGCCTCGGGCGTGCCGCCTGACTTTACGGGGACGCAACTGAGCGTGCCGCACCCGGTGAACGGCGTTCTCTATCTTTGGTTGCGGGACGACCCGGACACGGTACAGACGCTCACGCTACCGGTGATGCCGGTGGCGCCGCAAACAGCGCCGGGGGCAACCGTTCCGGCGCAACCGCCGGCCGGGGCGCCAGGCAGCCCGAAGACGCCTTCCGGTTCATCCGCGCCGGCGCCTGGCCAGACCGCTGCTTCGCTTGAGACTCCGGCAACTGCGCCCCCGGCAACAACGACGGGTGCTGCGGCAGACAAATCCGGGACTCCCCAGCCGTGAGCGCGGTGTTCGGCCAATCGGGTTGAATCGCATCGCGCAGGGGGTAAGCAGGCTGGGGAGAAGGACCATATTCAGGCGATAGACGCGAAAAGCATACCGCAGGGGCTGCACCCCGCGCTGATTTGATTGGCTTTATACCGGGGATAAATCCCCCGTCTACCGCCCGAGCGAGTTTTCCGCAGCCTGTAAAGCCCTAGTTCTCTCATTTGAGACAGCTTGCGGCGCGACTATTGATCCGGCCCATAAAAACTGTCATAGCTTCCCACCCATCGAGCAAAGGACGCTCCGACTCAGAGGGTACCCCGATGGGGCACAGTTTCATTCCCCGTGGGTCGGACGCTCCGGTGGGAGACCGATACAATGAGGCACGGTGCTTCTATTCAAGGGCCGGATCAATAGGGCCTTACTGGAAGTAGGCGGCGTTCAGCCCGGCAAAGTGAGCTTTTTCCGCCGGCAGATCGTCGAGGGAGAAGATTGCGTTTTGTGCGCAGATGCTTGCGCAGTTGCCGCAATCGATGCACTCATCCGGATTGATGAATACCTGGGAGACGGTTCCGGCGGCGGGATCACCCGCCGTGGGCGCAATGGCAGCAGTGGCGCACTCCGCCACGCAGACGAAATCCTTGGTACAGCCATCGGTAATTACGTAAGCCATAAGAAAGTACTCCTCATTTGTTTCTGGGCTTGTCTGCGGCAGCGAACGCAGTTTGCCCCTCGCAATCGAGGCTACCGGCCCGGCTTTGCCCTCACCGTGACCCGAATCACAAGCAGGCGGGAATTTCCCTGATTGCGGTACAGAGCCCATTCTGGACCAAACTTGGCTGGAAATTGACCGTTCCATCCGGCACACGCGTTATGCTGTCTGCATGTTGAAACTGCGTCTTCCCGTTGCCCTGTTTGCGCTTGCAGCTTTGATGATTGGCTCCGGCGTGGCCTCCGTAGCCGCCGCACAAGCATCTGCTTCTTCCTGGACATTTGCCGTCTCCGGCGACAGCCGCAACTGCGGGGATTTTGTGATGCCTGCCATCGCCACCAAGGTGAAGGCAGAAAAGGACGCATTTTACTGGCACCTGGGCGACTTCCGCTGGATGAGCAAGGAGGATGAAGACATGACGGCGATGCAGCCGGCGGGGAGTTCGCTGACCATTGACGAGTACCATGATCGCGCGTGGAGCGACTTTCTTGACCACCAGATGACCTCGTTCGGCGGTTTTCCGGTTTTTCTGGGCCGGGGCAATCACGAGAGCGTCAAGCCCATGACCCGCGAGAGCTACATCGCCAAGTTTTCGAGCTTTCTGAATCGTCCTGAGATTGTGGCCCAGCGCAAGGCTGACGGAGACGCGGGAAGCCCACTGCAAACGTGGTACCACTGGACGGAAAACGGCGTGGATTTCATCACTCTGGACAACGCCGACAAGGAGGAGTTCACGGATGCGCAACTGCGCTGGCTACGTGCGGTGCTGGACCGCGATCTGGCGCCGCACTCGGGGATTCACACGATTGTGGCGGGCATGCACGAGGCGCTGCCGCATTCGACCAGTTCCAACCACGCCATGGACGACTGGGAGCTGGGGATTCGCTCCGGCGAGACAGTCTACAACTGGCTCTTGAATGCCCAGACATCGGGCAAGCATGTGTATATTCTCGCCAGCCACTCGCATTTCTATTCGCCCAACATCTATGACACGGCCTACTGGAGGGAGCACAGCGGCGTGGTGGCAGGCATCATTATCGGCAGCGCCGGAGCGCGCAGGTATGTGCTGCCGAGCGGCGTGGACAAGGCTTCGAAGACAAATATCTATGGCTACCTGCAAGGAACGGTTCACGCAGACGGCTCGATCGAATTTGGCCTGCATGAATTGAGCGAAAAGGACTTGATCGAATCCAAATGGCCGAACGCGCCGCTGGATGCGATCCACGACTGTTACGTCCACAATACGGAAGCCGGGATTGTGAGCAAGTAAGACGGGGCCGGGGCGTGAACGAATGTCGGCCATGGAGCCATTCGGTTGCCTATTGTCCCGCCTGCCCCACCCAACTACCCATTCAAAAGAGCCTTGTAACGCTGCCGTCAAGTTGCTGCCGACGCGCCAACCGATTTGCCCTCAATGTGCCAAACCGCTCAGACGCACGATAAACGGAGTGCAATGCTGTGTCAGTGTGCGGCTTTTGCGCACTCGAGAACGGGATTGCAAACCATGCCCCGGAATGCGCGTTTTGCGCTGATTCGGCTGGCAGCAAGCAAGCATGCGGAGAGGGGGCCATGACGATGGACACAGCCGCAAAGAGACCATTTGATCCGTCCACCTATCTGGCTACCGAAGGACCGGGGCGAAAAATCGTCCGTCTCAAAGCCAGGCAGGTTTTCTTTTCTCAGGGAAGCGCAGCCGACTCTGTCTTCTACCTGCAGACGGGTAGGGCAAAACTCACGGTGGTGTCGAAGAAGGGCAAGGAAGCCACAGTCACACTGCTTGCCGCAGGCGACTTTGTGGGTGAGGAGTCGATTGCAGGAATAGCAGAGCTTCGAACCGCGACAGCTTCCGCGATCAGCGTTTGCACGGTGCTGGAGATTGGGAGAGAGCGGATGCTCAAGGTTCTGCACGAGGAACATGCGTTCTCCGATTTCTTTATGCGGTTCATCCTGACACGTGGGATGAGAACCCAGGCGGATCTGGTCGACCAGCTTTTCAACTCCAGTGAGAGACGACTTGCGCGGATTCTGCTTTTGATGGCGCAGTTTGGCGACGGAGGTGAACCGCAGACGCAGATTCCGGCGGTGACGCAAGAGACCCTTGCGGAGATGATCGGCACCACGCGGTCACGCGTCAGCTTCTTCATGAACCGATTCAGGAAACTCGGGTACATCGCATACAACGGGCATATCGAGGTTCACAAGTCCCTGCTCAACATGGTTCTGCGCGATCAATTGCCGGAGGAGAACGCATCGAGGCCCAGGCTTCTGGATCCGCCGCTGAGCGAGGCACGGATTGCGAAACGGGCGAAGCTGGTTTGAACGAAAGAACTCCCAGCCGGATATGCGGGGAAGCAAATCGAAGTGTAACTTGCCGTGACTGGGGCAATGAGGTGTAACGATGTCATTCGGAATTTACGCGGCCGGATTCGCGATTCTGATCTGCGGACTGGCGTATGTTGCCCACTTGATGCACATGCCCTCGCAATGGATTTTCGCGGGAGCTGTTGTCTTCATCGGAATCGGAATTCTATCGGCCGTAAAGGCTACCAGGCCGAAAGATCCGGCCTGATCTCTGGCTCGTTGAAATTGGGGATCGGCGAGGATTTCGTGGCTGGGGTCTTGTAGCAGACGGTCGCCTGGCACTAGAATTCTCCGCATGACGATCACCCTTCCCCGTACTCTCAAATTGTCAGCCGTAGTTCTGCTCCTTTGCTTTGCCGCCCGATCGACGCAAGCGCAGGACTGGGCCAAAGCGCGCCTTGAAGCTTCTCCGCGCCACCATGAATATGCGACCCTCTCCCACGGCAGCCGCAGTCTTCAGGCGTTTGTGGTCTATCCCGAGGTCAAGGAAAAGGCGCCGGTGGTGATTCTGATTCATGAGATCTTCGGGCTCACCGACTGGGCCAAGGAGATGGCCGACGAGCTTGCCGGGCAGGGGTTCATTGTGGTGGCGCCCGACCTGCTGTCAGGGTTTGGTCCCAACGGCGGGGGAAGCAGCGAGTTCCCCGGACAGGACGCCGCCATCAAGGCCGTTTCCGCGCTCGATCCCAACGGCGTGAACGCCGACCTGGACGCAGCCGCCGATTACGCGAAGAAGATTCCCGCGGGCAACGGCAAGATCGCCTCGGTGGGGTTCTGCTGGGGCGGCGGAAAATCGTTCGCCTTCGCTGCGCACCGGAAGGATTTGTCGGTGGCTTTCGTGTTCTATGGCCCTGGGCCGTCGGATGTGTCCACGGTGACCGCGCCGGTGTATGGATTCTATGCCGGCAACGACGCGCGCATTGGCTCGACCGTTCCCGGCACTATTGCCGCTATGAATGCGGCGGGCAAGCGGTATGAGACAGTGACGTACGAGGGCGCGGGGCATGGATTCATGCGCGCCGGCGAAGATCCCGCCAACACCGTGCCCGCCAACAAGACCGCACGCGAACAGGGATTCGCGCGGCTGGTTGAACTGATCAAGCAGTTGAAGGCTGCTCCGAGCGCGACCGTTCACGGCGAAGAACCGGCAGTTAAAGCAGTGGCGGCGACTCCTCAAGTCGCGTGCCACGCTTCAAGCTCCGGGGCTGCAACCGTGGCGAGCATCGAGACGCATTGACTGCAATAATCTGCCACGCTCCTGCGAACAGTCGGGGCGCGCTTCAGAGATTCTTCAGGTCGATGCCCAACTGCTGGCACTTTTTGTAGAGATGGCTTCGCTCCAGGCCCAGCGCCTTGGCGGTCTGCGTGATGTGCCGGTTGTGCCGCTCCAGTTCCTTCAGCACCTCCGCGCGCTCGAAAGCCAACACGCGCTCAGCCAGTGCGCTGTCGGCGTCCGCGAGGAGAGCACTTGCCGGTGATTGCATTCGGGACGCCCGAGGGGCGGGCAGGGCGAGTTGAACAGCCTGGGCATCCACCACTTCTCCGGCCAGCAGCAAGAGACGCTCGACGACGTTGCGCAATTCGCGGATGTTGCCTGGCCAGGCGTACTGCTGAAGTGCATCGATTGCGGACTCGGCGAAGGGAAGGGGCTTCCATCCATTTTGCGCGCTGACCTGACGTGCGAAATGCTGGACGAGCGCAGGCAGATCCTCGGGGCGCTGGCGGAGCGGGGGCAGCTCCACGGGGAACACCACAACGCGATGATAGAGATCGCGCCGGAAGCCGCCGGACTCGACGAGCTGCTCAAGATTGCGGTGGGTGGCGACGACGACGCGCACGTCCACGGAAGTAGGCCGGTCGGCGCCGATGCGTTCGACCTCGCCTTCTTCGAGCACGCGCAGCAGCTTGGCCTGCATGGCGGGAGGCATGTCGCCGATTTCGTCGAGGAAGAGCGTGCCGCGATGGGCTTGCTCAAACTTGCCAATGTGCCGTTGCGCCGCGCCGGTGAACGAGCCTTTTTCATGGCCGAAGAGTTCGCTTTCAATCAGCTCTGCTGGAATGGCGGCGCAGTTGAGCGTGACAAAGGGACCGGCAGCGCGATGGCTCTTTTCGTGGAGTGTGCGGGCCACGAGTTCCTTGCCTGTGCCGGTTTCGCCATAGATGCAGACACGCGCCTCGCTTGCGGCCACGCGCTCAATCTGCGCCATCACGCGCTTCATGGTGAGGCCTGTAAAGACCAATGTGTGTTTGCCCACGCGGGTGCGCAGGTCCTGATTTTCGGTTTCGAGACGGGTAAGTTTGAGGGCATTCTCCACGGTGACGAGGAGCTTCTCAGTGGAGAGCGGCTTCTCAAGAAAGTCGAGGGCGCCGAGACGGGTGGCGCGCACCGCCATTTCAATGTGCGCCTGGCCGCTCATCATGACAACGGGAGCGGCTACGCCCGCGGTCTTGAGATCTTCAAGCAGCGCGAGGCCGTCGCGGCGGGGCATGACGACGTCACTGAGGATGAGGTCGAAGGGCTGGGTCTGCGCGAGTTCAAGGGCGCGCGGCGCGTTGTCGCACACCACGGCTTCATGGCCTGCAAGCCGGAAGGCGCGAGAGAGCGAAGCAAGCGTGTTGGCTTCGTCGTCGACGATGAGAATCTTTGCCTTGGTGGTCATGATTTTGTCTCGCTTGCGAGGGGCAGCGCGATCACAAATGTAGCACCGCTGCCTGCACCGCTTTCTACGGAGATGGTTCCGGCGTGATCGGCGATGACCGATTGGACGATGGCCAGGCCGAGTCCGGTACCGTGCTCTTTGGTTGTGTAGTACGGGGTAAAGAGGCGCTCGCACTCCTCGGGCGTCATTCCAGCGCCGGTGTCGGCCACGCGAATCTCCACCTTGTCTCGGTGGGTCTTCGCGGCGATGGTCAATGTTCCGCCATCGGGCATTGCGTCCATGGCGTTGAGGACCAGATTGCTCAACGCACGATGAAGAAGTTCGGGGTCGGCGTCGAGAGGCATTGGTTCGGCGGCGAGTTGAATCTCGAAGTGAATCTTGGCCGGGTGCCGATCGGATGATGTGGCCTGGCCTGCCAGCGTACCCGCGGTTTCATACAGGGCACGGACACGCTCGATTGCATCCTTCGCGTCGATGCGCTCCAACTGCGGGCGCGGCATCTTGCTGAAGTCGCTGAAGCGGCCAATGATGGTTTTGAGGTTGGCGATCTCCATGCCGAGAGTGCGCGTGCTCTCGCGGAAGACTTCATTGAACTCATCGGGGGAAAGCTCGCGCGAGCGGACAAGATTTTCGACTGTGAGTTGCAGTGGGAAGAGGGGATTTTTCAACTCGTGTGCAAGACGGCGGGCGAGCTCGCGCCATGCGGCGACGCGCTCAGTCTGCACGAGCCGCTCGCGCTGGCTGACCAATTCGCTGGTCATGTGATTGAAGCTGCGCCCCAAGACACCCACCTCATCGCGCCCGCGCGCTTGCACGCGCGTCTCCCAGTTTCCGCTTGCGACTTCTTCGGCGGCGCGCGCGAGTTGTTCGATGGGCCGCGAAACCTGGGCGGCGATCCAGAGGCTACACAGGATAGCGAGAAGAATGCCTCCGGCGGCGACGCCGTAGGCGATGGCGCGAATGTGCTGCTGCGCGTCCACCATACCGGCGCGGGAGATGGAAACGATGAGGACGGCGAGGACGGCTCCATTGTCACTCTTGAGCGGAATGGCGGTAGCGCTGACCGAGTCTTCACGACGCGCGGTGAGATAGAGAATTGCGCTGGCGGGCTGGCCGCTCTGGCGCGCCGTGTCAATGAGAGGCTGATAGCGCGCCGCTCCCGCGACATCGCCGGTGGCGCTCACCAATCGTTTTGGATCGAAGGGCGCGGAGCCGATTAATGGAGTTGCAACAGGCTGGGTTGCATCGAGAGGCGCGGTCGATCCTGTGTCGCTGTAAAGGCTCACCTGCATTCCGGTTGCAACGGGGAGATCGGCGAGAAAGCCCTGGTCGAGCCGCTTGCCGCCGACCAGATTCACCGCCGGCTCCGCGCCACGAATGGGCCGCACCGCAAAGATGCCAAGGGCGGTGCTTCCATCGGGCAGATTTTCCTGCTTGAGAAAAGTGGATGCGGTTGCCGCTGCCGCAGGCTCGGGATAGCCGAAGCGCGCCGGCCACTGGGCAGAGCTCACAACGTTGCCATCGGGACCGACGACCTCAAGGAAATCGAGTTGCGCATCCTGTGCGAGGGTCTGCGCCTCAGTGAGATAGGGCGACGCGTCGCCTGACTGCACCAGTTCAAAGGCCATGGCGCGGACGCGTTCGCTGGCGGCGATTCGATTTACGGAGGCGGCCACATCGGTGGAGCGCTGTTGGAATTCGCGCTGAAATTGACTGACGAAAAGAGCTGTCTCTTCACGGTCGCGTTGCTCAAAGACGAGGCGAATGCGGACGAGAACGGTCCATGCCACGGCTGCGACGGCGGCTGCGACGGTGAGCGAGAGCATGAGCAATAGTTTCTGGCGCAGACTCATGGCGCGTCCTCCAGCGATGCCGCGGCGAGAAGCGGTACGCCGTCGGCGCTCAGATGCAGATCGCGCACGCGGGCGCCAATGGCATAGGCGCGCGGAAGGTAGAGCAATGGAATGAGCGTGTGGGTCTCAAGGAAGTCGTGTTCGGCTTTATACAGGCCGGCGGGAGTTTGGTCGATCGCCGGGGTTGCGACGCCGACTGCGCGCAACAGAGATTCGAGCGCGGCCCGCGGGTCACTTGAAGACAGCGTCTCGTGCGGCAGAATGAGATCGGCGTGCTGGCGCGACCCATTTGCCGCGACCTGGACGTTGAAGCCGGCTTCGCGCAGATTGAGCGCAATACGCTGCGCGGCCAACTGCATGGTTGCGCTGCCCTCAGCCCGCAGTGTGAGCGTTGGCGGCGTCAAACCGCCGCGTAGTTCGCGCGCTTTGTTCACATCGCGCTCCGCGGGGAAGAGAAATGAGTAACCGGTGAGCGCGGAGGGCAGGAGGCTGGCGGTAATCTCGCCCTGTTTTTGAAAGATGACGTTGGAGAGCGCACTGCGATCGACGGCGAGAGCGATGGCTGCGCGCAGGTTGGGATTCGCAAGAGTGCCCGCGTCGGCAACTGCAAGCGCAAGCAACTCCACGGGCGGAGATTGAACGACGGCGAGATGCTGCTGCCGCGCGTGGCGCAACTCCTCGGCCGGAACTTCGACGAGATCGGCGCGGCCCACGCTGAGGTCGAGCCACTGATCGTGAATCAATTTGTGGCCTTCGATCTCGATCTTGTCGAGAAACGGGCGGCCCTCCCAGCAGGAGTCGTTCGCGACGAGGGTCAAGATGGCATTCGACAATCCATCGCTTTGAAAAGCTCCAGTGCCGATGAAGGGGCCTAGAACCGAGCCTGATGCAGAGTTGATTGATCCCGCGCGCACGATGAGGAAGTCGTCGCCGGCCAGCAGGGCGGGCAGGTTGGGCATCGGCGAATCTGTTGTGAAGACCACGGAAGAGCCCACGGCGTGCACTGCGGTCCAGGGGCAGGCGGCACCGCACGACCCTGTCAAGGAAGACTCGACTGCAGATGAGGTGAGCGCAGTGCCATCACTAAAGTGAACGCCGGGTCGCAACCAGAATTGCCAGCGATGATCGTTATTCTCGGAGGTCCAACGCACCGCGAGGGCTGGCTGGACGGAGCCATCCGCGCCGATGCGAGTAAGGCCGTTGAAGATCAGCCCGCGCACGAGGCTGCTGTTCCGCGCGGCATTGAGAGACCACGCATCACCCTGGATCTCGACACGGAGCGTGCCGCCGTAATGCGGGTGGGTGCGCGCCGCGATGGGCAACGCGAGACAGGCGAGTAGACAACTAATCGCAGCTTGCCGTAACACGGTTCACCTCGTATCGACCTGCTGCGCCTCGCACTACAGCGAAGAGGCTCTTACCGTCGGGCGGAGGCCAGAGCGCCGTTACTGTTCCGTCCATGGCAAGCGGCGCACTGGCTGGAATGGCTTCCTGGCCTGGCAAATCGTACGCGCGGAGACTATCTGCCGTTGCTTCGCCTGAACCGGAGGCGACAATCTGCGTGCCCGCGCCACAGCCTGAATCGAGAACAGCGAAGTCGCCGCCCCAGTCGCGCGTTCCAGCGATCGACTTCAGTTTTCCATTCGACACGATCTGCACTTTGCCGTCGATGCCGCCGATGAGCAACGTAGCGCCGCCGGCGCGGAGGAACAATGCGGCCGAATAAAACGGCGGAAGATCCACGCCAAGACTCGGCGTGACTACGCCTGTGAAGTAATTGCGGGCCGCGTTGTAGAAGGCCTTCAGGGCTGGAGAGTTCTCTGCGTTGATGGATTGCAGGATGGGCCAGGGATCGTCGTTCTCATGGCAATGGACTGCCCACTCGCCCGCAGGTTGTGAGACGCCGCCGCATCTGCTCCCGGCGACGTACGCCTCGAAGCTGGACCCATCTGCCGAGGTAAGAATTACGCCGCGCGGGTCGCGCGCCAGAGGCGTTGTTTGCCCGATGCCCACTTTCTTCAACAACTGCCACCCCCCCGCGCCATGGGCGTTGATCGCAATTTGCTCCGGCTCGACAACGACAAGTGCGTCCGGCGTTTCGAGCACTGCCAGCACCTCATCGCCGGTGGTGAAGAGGGTCTGCTTGCGCAGCGTGAGCCCACTGCCGGCCTGGGCCTGCCGCGCGACGCCGGGCGCCACGTGGACCATCGCCACGCGCGTCTCGTTGCCTTCGATCACTTCAGCCACCCACAGACGTTCGCGGAGATTTTCACTGAGCGTGACGCGAATTGTGTTGGCGCTCTCCGCGCCGGAGGCGAGCACGCCATGCGACTTCAAATCCTGCTCAAGCAGGCGGCGAATGGCGGGAATCTGATCGGTGGGAATTGTGGAGAGGTTGCGCATGGTAAGGCGCGCCTGCCCCGGACCGAGGATTTCCGCGATCGCATCGGCGAGACTCGCCGCGGGCTGATCCCACGTGCCGGGCACGGGTGCGGCGGTTGCCGCAAGCCCGATCAAGCCACCCAAAATCATCCCCACCAGCCAGAACCGCTTCATTCGCTTCATCTCGTTCTCAACGCCGCGTTTGCGCGAATTATATCGTTCGACGCTGCTTGATTGTGCGTGTTGGCGCGAACGGACACAAGAGTGCAATGGATGACAAGCTCTTTGGGAACATGTCGATGGCGAGCGATTGCAGGGCGTTCAATCCTCGATGGACGCGGTGTAATCACTCTTGCCGATTTGCCGCGCGGGTCAATGCTGACCAGGTTCGTCTGAGATGCGGAGAACAGGGCCCAGGCGGTGCGATTGGAGGCGACGCTGAGGCGGTCAATGGCGCCTGGCTTGAGGCTGGGTGGAAGAGTGATGGCTGTCCTGCTGCCGTTGATGTTGAGGACCAGGGAGTTATGCGGCGCCGCGCCCATGCCGATGACGTGGCCGTCAGCCAGTATTGTGCGCCGCAGGTCTGCGTCGATTCTGGGTTGCGCGGAGGGGCCGGTTGGGGTCCACCCAGTTCCGCCGTTTGCGGTGACATATTCGATGGACGAGAGATCGTCGCGACCGGGAGTCTTCACCATGGCAGTGAGCACAGCGCGGTTCGCGTTGGAGAAGTGGGCGCTATCGACGTGAGCCGGGACGCAGTTTGCACAGTTCGCGGGGGCGGGCAGGCCGGATGCCTTCCATGATCGACCGCCGTCTTGCGTATGCCAGACTGGCGCATTGCCGTCGGGACTCGAAACGGTGAGCACGCCGTTGGCAGGCGAACTGAAGCTGATGTTTCCGTCCATGGGAAGAGCGCGGAGAATGCGCCAGTGCCTGCCTGCATCGGCGGTAACAACGAGGACGCTGCCGCGCACGCTGGCGGATGAGGTACCGATGAGAATCCATCCATGCGCAGGATCGCTGAAACTGATGGAGTCAATCGACGGCGGTACGGAGGGATCGATGGGGGTGTGCGACAGGTCGACGGTCACGAGTTTCCAGGATGCGCCGCCGTTGATTGTGTTTTCGATTTCGAGAGAAGCGGGCTGATTCTCGATTGCATTGATCAACAACGCCCATCCTCGGAGGCGATTGGTGAAGTATGCGAGTTGAATGGGCTCGTCTTCCGACGCACGCGGAGGAGTGATATCGCGCCAGCGGCGGCCATTGCTGACGGTCCAATAGAGATGCGAGGATGAGGCTGCCCAGCCGACGCCGGGAGCGACAAGATCGAAACCGGAGATGGGAGCGAAGGCGCCGGGCGATTGCGCCGGCGCTATTGTGGCGCTTTCGCCGAGCGCCAAGATGACCGATAGAAGAACTGCGACTGGCGATGGTTTCACGATTATCCTCCTAACAAGAAGCAGAATGGAAGGTGGAAAGGCCCGATGGCCGATGGCTGGCATTTACGGTCTCCCACCCATCGAGCAAAGAACGCTCGATGGATGGGGCACAGAGCGTGAGTATTTGTGTGCGGGATCAATGAGCCTCAACTCGCGTGTAACGGCTCAGTGACCCGGCTTGGGCGCGGGGTCATCCTGGCTGTCCATCTCCTGCTTCACTACCGGGTTGTTGGCCATGCCTTTGAAGACATCGTTGGCGAAGAAGAATTTGCCGTCGGATGGGACCATGAGGACCTGGATCTTGTCAGAGAGCCGTTCGGCGATGATTTTATTGATGAGCAGCGGCGACTTGTTGAGGAGCTCTGCCTCGCTGGTCATGCGTTCCGCATTGGCTGCGGCCATGAGGCGCACGCGGCTTGCCTCGGCGTCGGCGAGAAGATTGCGGCGCTGCAACTCGGCCTTGCTGTCAATGACTTTGGCCTGTGCGTCGGCTTCAGCATTCTGGATGGTGGCTTCCTTGCGGGCCTCGGCTTCAAGCTTGCTCTGCTCAATCTGCTTCTGCTTGAGCGGCAGCGTGTATTGCATGGCGTCGGATTCGCCCTTGGCTTCAACGACCTTGGATTGCGCGTCGCCCTCGGCTTGCTTCACCTTCTGCGCGGCTTCAGCTTCGGCCTGCAACTCGGCAATCCTCACCTGCTTCTGCTGCATGTCCGTCTCAACGCCCATCTGATCGTCCTGCTGCTCCTTGAGCAGAAGACCTTCAAGGCCCTTGGCATATTCTTCAGGCAGTTGAATGTCTGAGAGCATCACCTCTTCCACCACGATGCCGTCCGCACCGAGCTTGCGGGTGATGATGGCGGCAGCCTTTTCACGAACTTCTTCGCGTTTGGAGCTGAAGATTTCGCGCACGGTGTACTCCGGCGTGAGTTCGCGCCAGGCGCTGGCGACGACTGGAGGAACGAGTTCCTTGTCGACAGGCTGAGGCATGTGCGCCTGCACGCTGTCGAGTTTGCCGGGATCGAGACGGTAGCGGACGGTTACGGCGAGGCCGATGTTGAGACCCTCGCGCGACTGCACGCTGAGACCGTTTTTCGGGACGGCTGTCTTCGCACCTTCTTCAATGATGCCGGCGGTGAAGAGGTGATCGCGAAGGTCGAAGGTCTGGACGCTTTCAACCAGCGGGGTAACGAAGTGCGTGCCTGGATAAAGCGTGCCGGGCAGCGTGCCGCGAATCTGACTGATGCGCACGCCGCCCATGCCGCTAGGGACGACAACGATGCTGGCCGCGATGAGCATGGGCAAGCAGGCGACGAGCACCAGCGCGACTGGACCGCGCAACGCAATCGGTTCAGGAGCGAGTAGCTCGGTTTCGCCGGCTGCCTTGCGGCGCGCGTAACGAATCCGGAGCCAGAGCGCATACAGTGGAATTCCCAATGCGGCAGCCAGCAACAGCACTCCCGCAACCGTCAACAACATCTTCAATGCGAGCATTTTCCTTCTCCTTTTGGGTTGTTGCGCTCCGAATCATTTCCGGACCCCGGCCATGGAGCCACCAGCAGCCGGACCAGCCCACCAAATGTCAACTCTTCCAAGAGCAGCGCTGCCGCCACGGGCAACAGCAGCGCGCCCAAACGACTCATCGCTTCAGTCAGCAGACTCATTGCCGCGCCTCCCTACCGCAATTCCGCGGGGACCATCGCCGTTGCAACCGCACGGTCCGTTGCAACTGTCTTCTCGGTGCTGGCCGCGTTCGTCGCGGGCGCCGGCTCGGGAGCGGTTGCGGCGGCCACCACGGTTGCGGGCGCGGCGGTGGGCGCAGCCGGATTCACTTCGCCGCCGAACAGTTGCGCTGTCTCTTCATTGCGCTGGCCGACGAGTTCCACTGTGTCGCCCTCGGCTACCATTCCGTAGAGCTCTTCGAGATCTGCGCGGGCCATGCGAACGCATCCGTGCGAGACGGCCTTGCCGATGGAACGGGGTTCGTTGGTTCCGTGAATGCCGTAGCCGTGAATGCTCAATCCCATCCAACGCGTGCCCACGGGATTGCCAGGGCCCGGCTGGATGGTCTTCCCATTGTGGCGATAGATGGGGTTGGCCACGCGGCGCTCAATGGTGAAGGCGCCGACCGGGCTGGGCGTGGAAGGCTTGCCCACCGCTACGCTGTAGACCCTCTTCACCTGGCCGTCTTCGAGGAGCGCCAGTTTACGATCTTCGAGGCTGACAATGATCACTCGCTTTGCAACTGCCGGGGCGGGAGCTGGACCCTGGGTAGCCTGGTTCGATCCGTACTGCGCCTTCGCCTGGACCGCCATCATCAACGCTGCCACTGCCGCCATTGCCAACTTGCTGAGTCTCGAAGCCTTCATCGCATCCCCCTTGCCTCAACCGCGTACGCCGAGAGAAAGTGCAAGCGGGCCGCCAATCGCCATTGATTGATAACAAAGGATTTATGGACATGACGAAGCGGGGATTTCGTGTCACTTCAGACACCGTGTGTGCGCACTGACACGATTCGCCCTGGCGGTATTGCGGCCGCGCGGCCGTGGAGCATGGGGATTGGTCTGAGGTTGGACGGTGGGATTGCGCGGGTCGATCAGACTTGGATCTTCGAAAGGTACGGGTTTTGGCTTTCGAGAGGAAGCATGGTCAGCATGCGGGCGAGAACGCACGCAGTGCAGCATCTCTCAAGCTTCACCGCTGGGTTGATGGCGCAGCCGCGGGCGCCGGAGTCTCGTAAAGGCGGTACTGCTTGCTGGCCTTCTGGCCATTCCCGGCATTTGAACGGAGTTCGATCATGCGTTTCAACAGCGCGGGAATCTGATCTTTCCGGTCGGTCTTACGCAACGCTACGATCAGGTGGTAGATGGCCTGCTGATCGTTTGGATCGAGTGCCAGCGACGCACGGCTCTGTTCAATCGCCAGATTTGTTTGTTCATCGTCGTAGTAGATCGCACTGAGCAGGTCATGGGCAGCAACCATGCGCGGATCGAGTTGAACTGCCCGCCTGGCAGCCTCCAATTCTTCGTTATGCCGAGGGCTACCCGCGGGTGCGCCCTCCTCCTCGAGCGCCTCTGCCAGGAGGTATTGCGCGTAGGCTTCATTGGGGTGGGCCTTGACGGCACTGCGAAACTTGTCCAGGGCCTCTGCGGACATGTGCTGCTGGGATTTCACAAGGCCCTGGGCTACGCCGAGAAAGGAAAGCAGCGGATCGAGTCGGCTGGCCTTCTCGAAATCCTCGGCTGCGCGCGCGAATTCGCCGAGTTGAGTCTGGAGTATCCCTCGCACGAGGAAAAGGCGTGGCTCATTGGGCAATTGAGTGAGGCCGGCATTGAGAATGTCGATTCCCACTTGCGGGGACGCGTGATCAAAGGACAACGCGGCAAACTGCAGGTAAGCATCGACATTCTTCGGGTCGGCCAGAATTGCTTTCCGCAGCAATTCAACGGATCGAGCTGTTTCGCCATTTGACTCAAGGATCTCGGCTGCGAGCATGGACGCTTCCGCGTCAACGGAAGCCGATTCGATCAATGGCCGGAGGGTTGTCAAGGCATCTTCAGGATGCCTGGCATTCAACTGAGCAAGCGCGAGATTGTAGCGAGCTTCACTCTTGTTGGAATCGAGCACGAGCACCTGGGCAAAGACAGAAATTGCATCCTCGTCGCGGTTCAGAATGGCGAGACACGATCCATATTCCGTGAGGGCAGCGGGCTGAGACGAAATGACCGCAACCGCATTTTGAAAATGAACGACGGCGTCAGAACAGTTCTTGCTTCTGTATTCAATGACTGCGAGCATTGCGCTCGAAGTGGGATCGCCCGGACGCTGCGCCAGTATCTCAAGAAGCAGTGGCTTGGCCGCATCCTGGCCCATCTGGAATTCAGATTGAGCTGCGCCTTCGAGAGCGGGCAAATAGGTTGGCGCGAGTTTCAGGGCATGCCGGTATGCCGCCAGCGCTTGAGGGAGATTGCCTGTTCCCGCGGCAGCCATTCCACGCAGGGTCCAGATTCTCGAGTCATTCGGCCGCTGTGCCAATGCGGCCTGGCTCAGACGCAGGGCCTCTGTGAAATTGCGGCCGCGGAGCGCCTCGGAGATTGCGGAAACTTCTTGCTGGGAAGCAAGCGCTTGCGCTCGACAATGGAGCACGCAGGAAACCATCGCGAAAATCGCGAGCGCACAACAGAGAATCTTACGCATGATTGAATTGCGGATGAAGGCGGTCGATCCCATTCTCGTCTCCTCATCCCGAACGAAATACAGGAAGTCGAAGCCACCTTGATCCAAGCTAAGGTGCGAGCGACTCCGTGAGTTGAGGAGTGACATTGTCGAAGAATACTCCCTGCAACTGGCCCGGCTTCAATGGCGATACGTGCAGTTCAATCTTATGCTGCGCATCGGGCGTAATCTTGGAGAGATCCGCATAGAAGCCAACAAAACAGGGCGCATTGACCCGGCTGGAGCTGTACGCAGGTTGGATGATGAGCGGCTGACCATCCAATGTTCCGGTGACGGTTATGGAATCGCTGCCATCGGCCAACTGCAGGAAGAGCAAGAGCCTCTCCGGAGCCAGCCAGGTTGACTGGTAGTCTTCCTGCGTCCAGGGGATGGGCCACGCAAGCTTGCGAGCGGCCAACTGTTCGAGGACACGCCGCGGGACCACAAACACACCTGTCAGCGAGCCGTCGTCGCGCCGCGAAAGAGCAATCTCCCGATCCTGCGCAAACCGTGTTCCGCTGAAGTTTACCTGGGCTTCGACGTAGCGGCCAGACTGGGTGAATTGAACGGGGCTTCCATTGACCGACACGCTGGACGCCTTGAAAGACGGCGGGAGCAAAGCACCGAGGTTCTGGGAAGTCCCTGGTTCTCCGGCGGCATGCACAAACGAGAGGGCGCTTCCCTTCAATTCAATGCGCGGCGGAATGGCGGAGTGCTGAGATGCCGCATTGAAGAGAATGGAGTGGTCCACTGCGCCCTCAGGAATCACTTCAATTACGGTTGCGCTGGTGCCATCCAGCGCCAGATGAACCACGTCTCCGCGGCTCCATGTGCCGGCACCCGACTTGCCGATGAAGCGGCCCTTCCGAGGATAAATTTCCTTGAGCAGAAACCTTTCTCCTTTTGTGAGCCCGATCGAGTTGTCGAGGGAAACGTCCGCGGGAAACTGCTTGTAATTTGGATTGAACAGAAACAGGAAGCCGCGATCTCCGAGGATTGCCGCGGTTCCATCCACATTGCCGAGTGCAGGCTGTTGGAGGATGGTGCGCGTATGAAGCAGGAGTTTCTTGTTCTGCGTGGTCCAGGCGAGCCAGTCGCGAATCCAGGCCTTGTCCTCCGTGGAGAAGTGGCGGCTCTCTTCCTGGTCGCGCGCCGGAATCATATCGACAACATTGTTCCACCCGCCTGTGGCGATGGAGGAGATGAAGGAATAACGGTAGCCGAGGTAATCCCAGTCTCGCGGGCGGTACCGGGTATACATCATCTCCTGCTTGTTGCGATTGCCATCCGCGGTAGAAATACCGCGGGAGCGTTCGGTCTGGTGCGTGGCGTAGCCGGGAACGATCTCCTCCGGCGCAAACTGGTAGTTGCGATACCAATAGTTGACGAAGCGCGCGCGGTCCGCGGAGACGCGGTCGAAGTGCAGATCGGGATAGGGCTTGAAGCTCTCCGGCTGCTCGTCGTTTCCAGTGGGGTGGGGATAGCTTCCGGCAAGCCAGGTCCACGGCCCGAACATCTGATAGCTTTGCCGGCCATCGATGACGATGGACGGGACGGCTCTGCGCAGAGCTTCCATCACTCTTCGCCATCCGTACCACTGCGCGTAGCTGCTGCCGGGAAGATTGAGCCAGGTGTAGTCAAACGAATAGCCGGCGATTCCCGTGCGCTTTTGAAACGCAACCAGGTTGCGAATGAGATAGTCCTGGAGGTCGCGCGATTCGAGCGTGGCATAGGTGGATTGATCCCTTTCGCCGGCGGGCCTCTTCACCAGCCAGGAAGGATTTGCAGCATACGGCACCGAGGGATAGACATAGGCGAGCAGTCCGACGTGCTTCTGCTTCGCGTATGCAATCATTTCCGTGACATCCGCCGGAATAGGGCCACTGGCAGGGTCCCACTCTCCCTTGCGAATCTTCTCGCCGAGGTTGAGCCACAGGACGTATTCCCAACCCCATGAGTCGGTGCTCTGTTTGCGATCTGCAAGCGTTGAATTGGCGGGCCCATAGAGGAGAGTTTGAATGCCCAGTGCGGACGTGGTATCGATGATGCGCTTGTATTCCGCTTTGCCCTCTTCGGTGCCGACATCGATCTGGTAGTCATTCAGCGTCCATCCCACCTCAACGCTGATCGGCGACGGCGACGGGTTGATGAGGAATGCGCGCACGCAGTTGGTGAAGGCCTCGATCTCCGCATCGTCCATGCCGTCGTCTGCCGCCTGTGCGGAAGCAGGGCGCCACTCGAGGACCATCTCGCGCGGCTTGCGATGGCCGCTGAGCCGATAGGCCCCAATGGAGGCCGTATCGCTCGCGAACTCGCCCCACGCCTGTCGCCACTCCATCGCGGGCTCGTAGGCGATGGTCACCGACTGGCCCTCCCGGTGGACGGCAAGGTAGGGATTCTGAACCGCCAGCAGTGCGCCGGCATCTCCCGCCAGGCGCAGAAACTCTCCGAGGTCCTTGCCCGGCAAGGACTTTCGGCTTTGCTCGATGGTGCTGCCGAATTGCGGGACATACGTCGAGGGCACATAGTCGGAAACGAGCTCATCGCGCACTGCCATGTCCCAGGGGACAACCTTGTGCACGGTGAAGACGGCATTTGGCGCGTGGACGATCGCGATCTGTTTGCTTACGAATTTCCAGCCGGCACCAAGGCGGTAGGTAACAAGAATCTGAAAGCCGGAGCCTTCGTATCGATAAGCGATCTTGGCGGCCGCGGAACTTGCGATTGCGGGCTTCAGATCGTCGCTGCGCAAGATGACGTCATCGATCGCCAGGGACCAGGCATCGCGATTGAGGCCGATGCGGGCGCCGGACTCCTTATCAGTGACTGAGACCAGTCCGGCGGGGCCAAACACCGCTTCAGTGTGTTCATTCTTGAGGACAGATGTCTGGGCCAGGGAACTCAGGTTTGCGCATGCAACAAGAATGAGGAGACTCAGGACAGATCGAAGCAGAGCTGACATACCATCCTTACTAGGGCTGAATCCGGTTGGACGAAGCTGGGCAGACGATTACGAGTGGAACCGGTGAAGAAAGAGTTCTGAGCCCGACCTGAGCGCGTTTGCGATCTTCATCTGGTGCAGTTGCGACAAGTGGATAGTAGAGTGCGGGCTTTGCGCAGATCGCAAAGGTGCATGCGGTCTGCGCAAGGCCCGTACTCCGCGGTTCTTTTTCTTGCATCTCCAGACTGTTAGAAATTCAGCCTGGCTGCGAGTTGCAGATAGCGCGGGAACATTGTACTGCTGGTGGTGCCGAAGCCTGCGCTGGTGTCGTTGTAGTTGGCATCCACGCCGTTCAGGTTGACCCGGTTGAAGAGGTTGAAGGTGTCGAGCCGAAGTTCAAGGTTCATGCGCTCCGTAATTGCAGTGGTCTTTTTCACGGTGAAATCAGAGTCGGCATAGCCGGGGTTGCGGAACAGGTTGAGTTTCTCGTTTCCTTCCGTGCCCGCGGCGCTGAAGGTGGGCGCCGCAAACTGACTGTGGGTGATGATGCCGGAGTCGACATTGCCGGTGTACTGATACGACTTCCGATTCGTTTTCTGGCTGTAGCTGGTCACGTTGGGCACATTGTTGTTGTCGCCGTCGGCGGAGTAGTTGCCGCTGTTGGCAGCGAAGGCAAAGTGTCCGGCTGCCAGCTCGCTCTGGTAGTTCGCCTGCGTCACGGTAACGCCCGCTGTGTCGACCAGGCTGAGCGGATTATAGGCGCCTACAAAGAACGGGTTGCCCGATTGCAGGATGGTGATTGCCGACAAGTTGAAGCCCGAAGTGAGCCGGCGCGTGAAGCCGTTCCCATTTTTCAAGCCGGGAATATCGTAGCTCCAGCCCAGCGAGAAGCGGTTTGGCGCATCCCAAGGCGAGGGGCTGTAAAACTGCTTGAAATTGTAGGAGGTTCCGCCGCCGCCGACATAGCCTTCAGGATAGTTGTTCCAGTCATCCTTTGCAGCCGAGCGGGTGTAGGAGGCGGTGAGGAAGCCGTGTGCGCCGACTTTCCCCTTCAACGCGACGATGAACGCGTAGTAGTTAGAGTAGGCCGCGTTGTACGCATAGTTGATGGAGCCAAAGCTGGTGTTGAGGCGGGTTTGGATGCCGTCACCAGTCCATACTCCGCTCGAATTGAAGGCGGGGTGCTGGATCAGGTCACCGGGGAAGATGTTTACATCCACGCCGTAGGTGGTGTTGCCTGTGTTGCCGCCGGCGGAGATGAGATTGGATCCGTGCGATCCCTGGTAACCGACGCTGGCAACCATATTCCGCATGAGTTGGTGTTCCAGCCCGGCAGACCAGTCCATTGCGTCGGGGGAGCTCATTGTGGGAGAGGTTCCGCCGACCCCATTCTGCGCACCGACTATGCCGCCTTTCGCGTCGAGCGTGGTTCCGACAAATGCCGGCGCCGGAAAGCCGAATGGTTGAGCGTTCTGAGTTCCATAGCCGAAGATGGGGGCCGCAGTCGATCCATTGTTATAAAACGTCGGCACGACATATCCGGGCGGATTGCCCTTCAAGCCGTTCTCGGCGTTGCCCAGCGTGAATTCATTGTGGAAGAGGCCGAAGCCGCCGCGCGCGACCCACTTGCCGTTTCCGATTGGATCGTATGCCACGCCGACCCTGGGACTGAAGATCCAGTTCATATCCTTGTTGAAGACGTGGGACTGCTGGGTCATGACACCATTTGTCACCTGGTCTGAGAAGGTGGACCCGGTGGGAAGATGGAAGTTGGCCAGCACCGTTCCCTTGAGCGCCACGTAGGGGTTGCCGTAGTTGTCGTAGCGGAGGCCGTAGTTGACGGTCATTTTGCGGCTCACCTTCCAGGTATCCTCACCAAAGATGCCGAAGGTCGTCTCCTTGTATCCATAGTTGGCGGGGGAATAGGCGCCGGTGAGCGGATCGTAGGAGATTCCGCCTTCACTGTATGGGTTGTTCGCAATCAGGTCAATCATGTTGGTGAACTGGAAGCTGGGCTGGTCATAGGCACCCGCGAACAACGCGATGTCGTTGCTGCGCCACGCCTCAAACCCACCTTTGAAGCTGTGCGTGCCGACAATATGAGTGAGAACATCGCGCCAGTGATAACTGTGCTGGATGTAGTCGCCCTGCGCAAAGCCGTCTCCAAATCCTGTTCCCAGCCCGGTCACGTTTACAATGGGCACGTCGAACAGGCCGGTTGCGGGTGAGAAGCCTTCAATCCGGTTGTATCCAAACGCCGCTTCATTCAACGTATTCGGCGAGAAGGTGTGGGTCTCATTGCCTTGGAGAGAGAAGGTGAAGTATTTGCTGGTGGTGTTGAACGATGGGCGAGCCGACGGTCCCCCGTTGTTGATGGTGTCGCGGAAGAATTGCCCGTAGACACGATCCTTGTTGAAGTACTTGTCGACGCGGATGTTGTACTGCTCCGCGTTGTAATAGCTTGAACTGTTGAAGTTGCCGGTGTCGAAAACAGGCGTAGAGCAAGGAATGGAAATGTTGTCGTAGGCAGTCACATTGCCGGTGCCGTTGGCGCAGTCCTGCTGAGCCGCCGGAGTGGACAGCGTGTTGCTCCAGAGCGAACCGGCCGTGGCAGCCACCTTGGTGTTGACCATGCCTTTCACGGGGTATTTCTGCATCAATGCGACTTCAGGACTGCTGGGCGCCGCGCCAGCGGCGAAGGTCACGAATGCCGGATCCTCGAACCCATCCAGCGAGGTGCCGTTGGAGGCCAGCGAGAGATAAGGCTCATAGCCGACAAAGAAAAAGAATTCCTTGTGCGGAATCACCGGGCCGCCGACGGCAAAGGACATGTTGTTGACGTGGTATGGATTGACCGGGGTTGGCTGAGGCACACCGAATTCGCCGCGGGCCGCCAGGTTCTGATACTGGTAGTATTCGCTGGCCAGGCCGTGGAACTGGTTGGTGCCCGACTTGGTGGTCATGGCTGTCTGAATGGAAGCTGCGCGGCCATAGTCGACGGAGTAGGTGTTGATCTGGACGCTGACTTCCTGAAGCACATCGGAGTTCGGGGTAAGGTTGAGCACGCCGGGACGAATGGTGCTGGTTACATCCATGCCGTCGACGATGTACTGGTTGCCGGTGGCGCCTTGTCCGCTGGCGCTGGCGTTGACCCAGTTTTCAGGAGCGAAGTTGGTGGACGTGCTGGAGCCCGGGGAATTCTGGCCGCCGGTGCCGGTAACGCCAGGCGCAATCGTAATCACGTTGGTCGCATTACGGCCGGGCAGTGGCAGGTCAGCAAGAGCCTGGGTGTCGAGCGTCTGCTCAAAGCGGCTGTCGGAGGTATCGATCAGCGGAGCCGCGGTGGTCACCGTGACAGTGGATGCGACCTTTTCCACGGACAGCGTCAGGGGAACGTCGCGCACTTCGTTGGTGGCGAGATTGAACGAGACTGAAGCGGTGGCAAATCCCTGAACGGTGGTGGATACGGTGTAATTGCCGGGGGCCAGGCTGACGAAGCGGTAAACCCCGGTGGAGTTGCTGAGCGCGCTCTCCGTGACTCCGGTTTCAACGTTGGTCAAGGCAATCTTTGCCTGAGGAACAATGGCCCCTTTTTGATCTTGCACAGTACCCTGGACTCCGCCGGTGAACTGCGCATAAGAACTTGCCGTTGCCAGCAGCAATACCAGCGTCAAGCAGCAAGCGAATCTCCTTGTGGTCAATCTCTTCATTGTGGCCTCTCAAAAACGGTTGGAAGTGAACCGAACTTAAGCCCGAAACGGCGCTTGTTTTTTGGCCACGGCTTTCGTGGCCTCGGCATGCCTGGTTTTCTGGCAATGAAAACGTTTAGAAAAAACGAGCCAAACCAGGAACACAGCGAGGCTACTCAGCAAGGATGAGGCGCGCATGAGCCAGTGTGACCACACCGATGTAGTCCATATGAACTAGGGCCTGTTAACACTACTGGGGCGGGCGGCGCCGGGAGCCGATTTTTTCGAGTTCAAGGAGCGACGAGCGACGGATACCGGGTGTCTCCTAGCGAGGAGCAACGCGGAAATCGGGAAAATCG